>Ga0209137_1000025_pt1 | contig 168388 bp, 147 predicted proteins | sample SaaInl5LU_22_DNA_FD_184642 | JGI IMG/M metagenome (GOLD analysis project Ga0209137, IMG submission 184642) | Marine microbial communities from expanding oxygen minimum zones in the Saanich Inlet - ESP_105LU_22_DNA (SPAdes) (version 2) | ecosystem: Environmental > Aquatic > Marine > Intertidal...
CGGGTTATTCATTGCCGTATAGCACCAATACCGTGGAGCTCTTCGATGTGCTTAAGCCAGAACCATTTAATTTGACAAGCAATCGCTATAGTGGATATATCCAAGATACCTGGCAGCTTCATGATAGTGCGCGCGTTTTTTGGAATTATGGTGTCCGTTTTCAATATTGGGATGTCAATAAAGAATGGATTTTCTCGCCTCGAATGCAATTGGCATACAAGCCACCTACCCGAAAGGATGTTATGTTAACGGCAGCCGCAGGTCTGTATATGCAACCACCATTTTACAGAGAAATGCGTAATCTGGATGGAGAAGTCAACCTCGATTTGAAGGCACAAAAGTCGGCCCACATGGTAATGGGTTTTGACTATGCTTTTGAAGCGTGGAACCGACCATTCAAATTTGTGACGGAGGCTTATTACAAATATATGTGGGATGGTGTGCCATATGAATTTGATAATGTCTTGATTCGTTATTTTGGAAAGAACAACTCAAAAGGCTATGTCGCTGGTTTGGATCTTCGTTTGAATGGTGAACTGGCCAAAGGTGCCGAGAGCTGGGTGAGTATTTCCATAATGAGTGGTCAGGAAGACGTTCGAGATGATTTCTACACGGATTATGAAGTTCGGAAGGAAAAAGAAGATGCAGGCGGGCAAGTCATCAGCGAGACCTTGGATACGCTAAGTGTGAGTAATGTATTTCCTGGTTTCATCCCCCGACCTACAGATCAACGGGTGAGCTTTGCGGTATTTTTCCAAGATTATATTCCTAAGTTTCCATATTTGAAGGTGCATATGGGTTTGATGTTTGCCAGTGGTTTGCCTTTTGGTCCACCTGATAATCAGCGATTTAGAGATACCTTTAGGATTCCATCTTACAAACGATTTGATATTGGATTCTCGGCTTTACTTTTCGATCTTGATAAGAAAAAAGAAAAGGGAAAAGTGCCTAATAGTTTCTTTGCGGGCATGGAGAAAATCTGGTTATCCTTGGAGGTGTTTAACTTATTTGGCATCAATAATACGGTTTCTTATATCTGGATTAATGGCTTGGATCCGCGCACGGGAACGTTTGGTCAGTATGCAGTACCTAACTACTTAACGCAACGTCGAGTGAATTTGAAGTTTAAGGTGGATTTTTAATTTTGAATGATTAAATTATCTCGCGAAGGTGCTAAGGAGGAAAGAGGTAATTTTGAATGGTTGAATAATAAAATTTTGAATTGTCTCGCTAGGGCGTAAAGAGTAAGTTTTGAATGATTGAATTATCTCGCGAAGGCGCTAAGAGGTAAATAGGTAATTTTGAATAATGTAATTTTGAATTGTCTTGTAACATTTCTAATTGCATAATTTGACATCTGCTATCTTTAATCTGACGTCTTATCTTATCTTCTCCGCTATCCCCAATCCAAATAAAGCAAAATCATATTTAACCGGATCTTCAGGGTCAAATTCCTTCAGGGCTCGAGTTAATTCCACCACAGTTTGAAAATCACGTTGCTTGCGCCGAATGAGTCCAAGCTTTCGTGCTTGGTTTTCTACATGTACATCGAGCGGGCATAGCAATTGACTTGGTTTTATCTGCTTCCAAAGCCCAAAGTCTACACCTTCGCTGTCTGTCCGTACCATCCAACGTAGAAACATATTGAGTCGCTTGCAAGCAGATTTCCGTTCAGGAGTAGCGATGTGTTTGCGTGTTCGTGATGGGAAAAAATCCAAGGAAGTGAAATAATTGTGGAAGCATATAAGCGCGGGCCCAACATGTTCTTCGTTTGTTTTGAATTTCATAGTAAACGCATCTTCTAAACTTTGAGCGCCATTGTAGTGAAATTTCAAAAAGCTTACAAAGTAAAGTAAGTCTGTATCATTAAACGTTCGATGTTTGAAACCAATGAGTTTTTTAAGGTCTTCATCGCTGTGCGAAGAGATAAAGTCATAGGGTTTGTTTTCAAATAGATTGAGTAGTTTGTTGCAGCTGTTTATAATGGTTTTTCGTTGTCCCCAGGCAAGAATAGAAGCGAGGAAGGCCATGATTTCAATATCTCTTTTCTCGGTAAATCGATGTGGGATTTGAATAGGGTCATCATGGATGAAATCAGCTGAGTGAAATTCTGAATACGCTTTATCTAAAGTGGCTTTTAAGGCAAGCTTTTTTTGCATAGTATCCCAAAATTAGACTTTTTTTGCCGTCCAATCTTCTTTACACTTTGTCGATTTTCCCGAAAAGATGTGAAAAATTAGCTTGCTGTACATCTGTATATCAACTTACCTTTGAAGTTAAATCTCTAAAATGAAGTATTTAAGTTTGTTATTTATCTGTATCGGTCTTTCTACCCTCGCGCAGGATCGAATGAGCAATGAAGAATATGTTGAGATGTATTATCCAATCGCTGTTCGAAAAATGTTGGAGTATAAGATTCCCGCTAGCATTACCTTGGCTCAAGGTATTCTGGAATCAGGCAGTGGCAATTCGCAGCTTGCCAAGAATGCCAACAATCATTTTGGAATAAAATGTCATAGCGACTGGACAGGTAAGGGTTATTACATGGACGACGATGCAGAAGATGAATGCTTTCGGGTGTATAAGTCGGTCGAAGAGTCTTTCGCTGACCATTCGTTGTTTTTAACTACACGATCGCGTTATGAATTTCTTTTTACGGAATTGAAGATTGATGATTACGAAGGCTGGGCTAAAGGCCTTAAAAAAGCCGGTTATGCTACCAACCCGAAGTATCCCGAATTGCTAATTACTTTGATTGAGCGCAACGAGTTGATGAAGTATGACAAGATGGGCTTAAAAGATTTGAAGGATATTCCTGAACCGGTATTAATTGCTGAGACTGAGGAAGAATTAGATGATACCTATCGAATTCCAGAATCGGCATACTATGTGGATGGCGAAAAAGATATTTTTATTTATAACCGAGCAAAAACGATAGTTAGTAAAGGACGTCAAATACTTGCAGTTGCGGAAGAGTATGGAATCGATTTGGATGTATTGATGAACTACAATGATATTCATCCAGGTTATGAGTTTACACCTGATCAGTATATCTATTTGCAACCTAAGCGGCGTAAAGGTGCCGAGAAAACCCATGTGGTGAAGGAAGGTCAAACGATGTGGGAGGTATCTCAGTTGTATGGTATCAAACTAACGAAATTGTACAAAAAGAACTTGATGGTTTTTGACAGGCAGGCGAAACCTGGAGAAACGGTTTACCTGAGAAGCAAAAGGGATACACCGCCAGCAACATATTCTTACAGCGATCTGATTGAGGAAAGGAATCGCATTCAGGAAGAGAAAGAAGCAGCCGAGAAGAAAAAATTAGAGGAAGAGAAAAAAGCCAAGGAAGCAGCTGAGAAGAAGAAATTGGAAGAAGAGCTTGAGCAGTTAAAATTAGAGGAAGCCAAAAAGGAGTTGGAAGAATTGGAAAGTCGCAAAGAGGCCGCCGCTGAGTTGGAGGCTGAAGTTCAAAAACAAAAAGAACAGTTCGATGCAGAACAGCACCCACCCATTGAAGTGATTGAAGAAGAAGTGGAAAAGGCAGCTCCCGAAGAAGTAGTGGTAGAAAAACCATATACTGAAATTGAGGTGAAGACATATACCGTGAAAGCTGGCGATACGCTGTATTCTTTATCTAATCGCTTTCACATTAGTGTGGAGCAGCTTAAAGAGCTCAATAATATGGAGGATAATAATTTGAGAGTTGGTCAGGTTTTAGTAGTTTCGCCGTAATATGAGTCAGATTATACAGCTTAAAGACAAGTCGTTTAAACCGTTCATGGGCTCAGAAGAGATTGCTGAAGTAAACAAACAGCTTGCTGATCGAATAAATGCAGATTTTGAGGGTAAGGAGGTATTGTTTATTGCTATTCTCAATGGTTCTTTTGTTTTTGCAGCTGACCTTATGAGGGAAATAAAGATCATCAATAAAATCTCCTTTGTAAAAGTGGCTTCCTATGAAGGCTTGTCCTCTTCGGGCACAGTTAAGAAACTTATTGGTTTAATGGACGCATTAGAAAATAGGCACGTGATTATTCTTGAGGATATTATCGATACCGGTAACACCTTGGATAAATTGTTGCCCAGCTTACAAGCCGAGAAACCGGCAAGTTTGAGTTTGTGCACCCTCTTGTTTAAACCCGATGCTTTCGAAGCTTCCTTCGATATTGATTACATAGGCAAGTCAATTCCGAAGAAGTTTATCGTCGGATACGGACTAGACTACGATGGTTACGGTCGAAACTTAAAAGATATCTATCAAATCGTTTAAACGACTTGACTTAATCTTCATAATAGACAAAAACAGAACACTGGCTGAGTTTGTCCCCAATCAATTTCAAATCAAGTATATTCCCACCACTTCCTTGAATGTCTTCGAGTTCGTTGTTTACCTTAGTTTCCATTTGATCATACTTCACACCAAAAAGATCGATAACTTTAACTTTCTTCATTTTTTATACGATTTACTGTTCGAAAGGATGGCAAAGTATAAAATTTCCCTTGTAAAATCACTATTTTTATGCTTTATTTCAAGAATTAAAAGTTACAAATGATAAACTTGGTTTTATTTGGCCCTCCGGGAAGTGGAAAAGGAACGCAATCGCTTAAGTTGCAGGAAAAGTATCAGTTAATGCATATCTCAACGGGTGATTTGTTCAGAATGCATATGCGAGAAAACACAGATCTGGGTAAAGAAGCTAAGTCCTATATCGAAAAGGGAGATTTAGTGCCTGATGCAGTTACTATCGGTATGATGAACGATAAAATCGAGCATTCTCCTGAAGCAAAAGGTTTTATTTTTGATGGTTTCCCTCGCACTGCGGCTCAAGCGGAAGCTTTGGATAAATTCCTAAATGAAAAAGGCACCCCCGTAAGTAAAATGATTGCTTTGAATGTAGACGATGATGAATTGGTCAAGCGTTTGTTGAACCGAGGCAAAGACAGTGGCCGTGCAGACGATCAAGATGAAAGCATTATTAGAAATCGAATCGAAGTCTATAACGAAAAAACCTTGCCTGTTGCAAGCTTCTACGAAAAGCAAGGTAAATATGTAGCTGTTCAAGGGGTGGGTACTATTGATGAGATATTTGCTCGTCTTTGTGCTGAGGTAGATGCCATAAACGGCTAATTTTTCCAGTGGCCTAATTAGAGGTCGTATTAAACCACCAAGATTCAAGTTACTTATGGCCGAACAGAATTTCATCGATTACGTAAAGATTTTTTGTCGTTCGGGAAATGGTGGAGCTGGTTCTTCCCATTTTCGAAGAGAAAAGTTTGTGCCACAAGGTGGTCCAGATGGAGGTGATGGAGGACGAGGCGGCCATATTATTCTACGAGGTAACAGTAATTTATGGACCTTGCTTCATTTACGATATAAAAAACACATCCATGCGGATAATGGCAGGAATGGCACGAAAGCCCGAGCTACAGGCGCTAGTGGTAAGGATGTGTTTATCGATGTACCGCTTGGCACCATTGCGCGGGATATTGATACCGGGGAGCAATTGCTGGAAATCACTAATCATGGTGAAGAAGTTATTTTGATGGAAGGCGGTAAGGGTGGTTTAGGGAACTGGCATTTTCGGTCAGCGACTAATCAAGCACCAAGCTATAGTCAGCCTGGTTTGGAAGGTACAGAGTCTTGGGTGATTTTAGAATTGAAGATACTCGCCGATGTCGGATTGGTTGGATTTCCGAATGCAGGAAAATCGACCTTGCTGTCAAGTATTACAGCCGCCAAACCTGAAATTGCGAATTATGCTTTTACCACTTTGAAACCTAATCTGGGTATTGTATCCTACAAAGATCATCAGAGTTTTGTGATGGCCGATATTCCGGGAATTATTGAAGGGGCAGCAGAAGGGCGTGGCTTAGGCCTGCGATTTCTGCGACATATTGAACGAAATTCTTGTTTGTTATTTATGGTATCTGCGGAAGCAGAGAATATTGCCGATGAATACAAGGTCTTGAAAAATGAATTGAAAAAATACAATCCTGAACTTTTATACAAAGACAGGATTTTAGCTGTTACGAAGTCCGATTTGATTGATGCGGAGTTACAAAAAATGTTGATCAAGGCTTTCAAGGAAGAAGTTGATGAAGAAATAGATGTTTTATTTATTTCTTCGGTTACCAATAAAAATTTGGATGTGCTGAAGGACAAGCTTTGGCATTTAATTAACTAATATGAGAAAGCTGCTTTCTGTGAATATTGCCTTGCTTATAGCCTTGGCCTTTATTTGGGGTTCCTCCTATATTTTAATGAAAAGAGGCTTGGATTCATTTTCTGCCATTCAAGTATCGATGTTGCGGATTCTTTTCGCTGCGCTTGTTCTCATTCCATTTTTGCCCAATGCGCTGAAAAATTTCAGTAAGCAAGATGTTAAATATGCGCTAGTTGTAGCTTTGTTGGGAAGTGGTATTCCGTCCTATTTATATCCTCTGGCGATTACCCATGTGGATAGCAGTTTGACAGGTATAATCAATACACTCACGCCTTTGTTTACGATGTTGTTTGGCTGGGCGTTTTTTCAATTTAAGCCAACACTAGCTAAGATTATTGGGCTTGTTGTCGCCTTGATTGGCGTTGCTTTGTTGGTTGTTAAACCAGGCACCAACAAACTATTTACCTTGGATTTCTATGCTTTAATAGCTGTGTTAGCTACGGTTTGTTATGGATTCAGTAGTAATGTATTGAAAGCCAAGTTGGGTCATGTGAAAGCGGCTCCATTAACGGGTCTTACCTTTGCCTTGATCGGGCCTATTGCGCTAGTAATTTTGTTGAGCACTAATTTTATCGAAGTGCTTCAAAGCGATCCAAAAGCTTGGATGTCTTTAATCTATATTGCTATTTTAGGTATGGTGGGGACAGCTTTTGCTTTAATTTTGTTTAATTATTTGATTCAACGCACAGATGCGCTTTATGCCGCGTCGGTTACTTTTCTCATGCCTATTATAGCGATGTTTTGGGGCTATTTGGATAATGAAGAAATTGGTTGGATACATTTTGCTGGTTTTATCCTTGTTTTGATTGGCGTTTTTTTAACCAATCGGTATAAGCCGCCGCTAAATACTTAGCGAACAGCCTTAATAAAATTTTCAGCAAATTCTCACATTTCGTGGATAATTTGATGATTCCCTAACATAAAACATAGAGTGTTTTTTGTACTTTTATGCAAAATCAAGATTATAATGAAAAAAATAACGTATTTCTTACTTTTTACTTTAGCTAGTTTTCACCTAAGTGCCCAAGTGTTTTGGGCAGAAGATTTCGAAACGGATGGGGAGACTGTTCGCTACACTTCTTCGAGTGTTTTTAATGATGGCACAAATGATCATTATGGTCGTACAGATGGTTCTAATATTTCGGGAGGATATGTTTCTCCCAATGGTTCATGGTTCATGGCAGGTGAAGATTTGGACGATTTAGGGGCTGCAACGGCTGATGGTAGTGCTCTGAAAACGACCGAATTCGCTTCTCAAAACATTTCAGGCATGACTGACATTCGTTTTTCAGGATTGTTTGCACAAGGAACAGCGGGAGCAACAGGTTTGGATGGCACTGATTATTTAGAACTTTCTTATCGAATTGATGGCGGGGTATGGGTGCTATTTATGCGCTTCACTGGTGTGTCTGGTGGTTCAAATGTTGGATGGGCTGAAGATACTAACCTAGATGGTACAGGTGACGGGGTTGCCTTAAGCAATACTTTTGCATCGTATTCAGAAGATGTTTCGGTAAGTGGAACAACTATCGAGATTCGTGTAGTGGCGTCTGCTAATTCAGCAAGCGAGGAGTTTGCTTATGACTTCTTTCAATTAGACGATATTTCTGGAGCTGGCCCAATACCAACTTTAAGTGCAAGCGCTGCTGCATTATCTGGTTTTACGTATGTTTTTGGTTCAGGTCCTTCTGCTATTGATACACTGGAGTTTTCTGGATCTTCTTTGACTGGAAATGTTACAAGTTTGGGTGGCCTAGCAGATTTTGAGTTTAGTTCAGACGGAATAACTTGGGGTGATGGTTCTACATCTTCGGTAGATTTTACTTCCCTTAATGCAGCGAATAATGAACCGGTATATTTTCGTTTAAAAGCGGGTTTAGCCGAAGGGTCCTATAATGAATCTATTACTTTTAGTAGTGCGGGTGCAATTGATGTTACAATCAGTTTAAGTGGTGATGTTACTGCGGCTCCCTGTGTTCAAACGGTTCAGACTTTACCTTACAACGGGATAAGTGGAACAGCTGGTTTTGACCATAGCAGTGCTAATCCTCCAGCAGCTGCTCCAGCCGAGTCTTGCGGAACTAACTTTATTTTAACCTACTCAAGTACACCAGTTACGGATGCTTCGGGTAATGAGTTTGGAAATCAGAGTAACTTGGGATTAACGGGATTATCTAGTGCGGATTTTGGTGGGCCTGCAAGTTTTAATACTTTTCCAGTTGATGTTAGTGGAGTTAATGCGGTGAATATTACGGCAATTGGTAACACCGCTGGTTCAGCTGTTTTCAATGGTAATGCAGGATCTCCTTCCGTTACCGAAGAGTTTACCTGGTGGTATAGTTTAGATGGTGGGCCACAGATAGCTTTTTTCAATACAACAGCTGATGGTTCTTTAGCTGCATCGGTATCCAGTTTAGATGTATCTGGTGTAAATCAGATCGTAGTTGGTTTTGACTTTGCGGTTAATGGTGCCGGAGATGGTTTCGAAGGTGTAGATGTAAGTATTGTTGAAGCCTTGCCTAACCCACCAACAATTACTGCTGGTTCAACTTCGATGAGTGGATTTACGTATTTAGAAGGGAGTGGCCCTTCAGATACTTTGAATAACACTATCGAATGGACGGACCTTACAACAAATGTAAGTTCTGACAATACGGTAAATTATTTTGAATTCTCTACGGATAACGGTCTTAATTGGGGAGATGCTTCCTTATTAAATGTATCGATTCCTCCTCTTCCTGTTTCCTCTGTTTCGCCAATCAACGTTTCTGTTCGTTTAGTGAGTGGATTAACTGCAGGTACTTATTTAGATACCTTAGTATTATCCTCAGCAGGAGCTACAACGGTTAATGTATTTTTGTCTGGTGTGGTAACTCCTCAACCTATAACTTCTTGTACTGAATTATTCTTTTCGGAATATATCGAGGGATCTAGCAGTAATAAATGTCTAGAGATATATAACCCAACTGCGAGCGATATAGATTTAGGGGCTGGAAACTACACAATTGGAATTTATGGTAATGGTAGTACGACACCCAATGGCGGGGCCACAGTACCTTTAACTGGGGTGATACCAGCCTATGGCACATTCGTGATTTGTAATAGTGGTGCCACTGCGGCTTTTACTGCAATAGCCGATGTAGTGGGTGGAAGTTTGAATCCAGTGACCTTTTATAATGGAGACGATGCGATTTCTTTAGAGAAGAATGGTGTTTTTGTTGATGTAATTGGTCAAATTGGTAATGATCCAGGTTCAGCTTGGACGGGTGGTGCTGTTTCTACTGTGAATCAAACCTTGGTTCGAATGACAGCGGTGCAAGCTGGAGACAATATAGACTCTGATGCTTTCGATCCATCAACAGAATGGATGGCTTTGCCTCTAGATGATGCATCAAACTTAGGCTGGCACAATAATACTTGTGCGCCATTTGTTTGGACAGGTTTAACCAGTACAGATTATCATACAGGTAGTAACTGGACGAAAGGAACTGTGCCAACCGATACCGATCATGCGTGGATTCCAAGTTCACCGGTGGGTGGCGTTTTTCCTTTGGCATCACAAGATGTTGATTTAATGGATTTAACGGTTCGAAGCAGTGCAAGTCTTGATATGGCACCGACATTCGGGCTTACCTTCGATGAAACCGCCAATGTGGATGGAACACTTACATTACAATCAGGCGCTTCGGGTACAGCTTGGATGGATGATTTTACTAGTCCAACGGCAACGTACAACGGAAATATTACGGTTCAAACTTATGTCTCAACTGGTTCTGGCTTAGGTCAACGATATTTTGGTAGTCCGGTAGTTGCGGGAACAGTAAGTGGCCTAGATAATACCTATGCTACGGGTTACCCCCTAGGGCCTGTTGTGCCGCTCCCAACATGCGATCCGGACTCACTGGCTGTTGGTTCGCCATACAGTAGTTTATTCTTATGGAATGAAGATGATCCGTTTACATTAAGTTGTGTACAAGAAGGGTGGGAAGCTATTGCTGCATCAACTGTTTTAACTCCTGGTAGAGGCTACAGTGGATGGATGAATGATGGATCGATTATTAGTATTACCGGTGCACCGAATACGGGAGATGTAAGTTTTACAACTACAGGCACCACGGGAGCATTAGCAGGGGCTTCAGGATGGCACGTACTTTCTAATCCATTTACGTCGCCATTGGATGTTACCTCTGTGAATACATCAAGTAGTTTTTCAAGTGTACAGATTTATAACGGTGCAAGTGGACCGTTTAGTGGTACTTTCTTGCCGGTTCAGCTCACAGGACCATTAGCGGTTATGCAGGGTTTTGTAGCAGAGCATTCAGGTGGTTCTACTGTGTTTAACGCATTGGAGGCTTCTCGTTCAACGGGCAATGAAGTATGGCAGCGTCCGGATTTTGGTCATATGCTCAACTTAACCTTATTAGGCAATGGTGTGGGTGATCAAACTTTCGTATACTTTAAACACGATGCTACAGACAACTTTGACAATGCAGGCGATTGTAAGAAGCGTCAAAGTGATGCGGGATATCCTACCTTATTTACCATGAATAACGGAGAGCGAATGAGCTTAAATGGCTTGTCCTCGGATAATATGAATCGTTCAATTGACTTAGGGCTTATGTCTGGAATTACGGGCAATTTTACCTTGAGTTTTGATGGATTGAATTCATTCCCTGCTACTACCTTAATCTTCTTGGAAGATAAGTTGACTGGAGAGATGTTTAGCGTCAGAGAAGTGAATGAATACACTTTTGATGCCGATGTGAATGATAGCGAAGATCGTTTTGTATTGCACTTCACTTCGCCTGTAGAACTTGTTGCAACAGAAGCAAGTTGTGAAGGTTCGGATGCAACGATCACGATGGATTTTGGACAAAATCTAATTGCGGGTAATTCAATCAAGTGGAATTACAGTGTGATTAGTAGTAGTAATATCATTAATGCTGCGATAGATCAGAACGGTGTAGTTGTGATAGATAACTTGGATAAAGGAAATTATACGATTGAACTTCAACAGGGCAACTTTAATACTTCAATCGATTTACTTGTTGAAGGAGCAGAACGAGTAGTAGCGGATTTCGAAAATCCAGTAGCTGTTGAAGAAGGAACTTGGGTAAATTTAGCTAACCTTTCTACAGGTGCTGTTGACTACGAATGGACAGTTGAAGGGCAGCAATATTCAACACAAGACTTGAATCACCAGTTCATTACACCAGGTCAGCATGAAATCAGTTTGGCGTCATCTAACGACGATTGTGAAGAAGTGAAAACTAAGTTCATTGAAGTTTTTGCAAAATCTACCGGTATTACGGATGCACCAGAATTAGCTAATGCGAAGGTGTACACAAATGATAATTTAATCGTTATTGACTTGAACGGGGTTGAGAACATTGAGGATTACACGGCATTTATTTTCAATTTACTTGGACAAGAAGTAGATGCAGTAGAGATTACTTCTTCGATTACTCAAGTTGAAGTGAATGACGGAGGTAAATACTACTTCGTGCAATTGGTGCAAGGAAAGACACAGAAAGTATTCAAAGTATTAGTAAAATAATTTTGAATTAAAAACTATGAAAGGGATACTATTCTTAGTATCCCTTTTGTATTTTTACGGCTTATGAACAGGAAGGGAATTCTTTTATTGACATGGCTGTCGTTGCTTTACCTTCCGTTAATAGCTCAAATTACCGTAAGTGGTATTGTTTTAGATAAAGCAACCCAAGAACCGCTTCCTTTCGTGAATATTCAAGCGCTACCTAGCAACGAAGGTGCGAGTACAGATTTTGAGGGAGCATTCACTTTCAAAACCTTCAATAAACTCAACAAGCTTCAGTTTACCTATTTAGGCTATGAAACAAACACCTTGTCGATAGGCGGGCTGAGTCAAAGCGGTTTAGTTGTTGAGCTAAATCCTTCTGGTATTCAGATAGAGGAAACGGTAGTAATGGCCAAGGGCAAGAAGAAGAAAAAAATCCCTAAGGATACTTTGGCTATCTCATTGCAGCAAATGGTAGTCGCCAATAAGGAAATGAATCGTCCGGCTGGCTTTGACAGCTATTCGTATAAAGAGCATGCCAAAATAGAATTTGATTACTACAAGCTTGGCGAGAAATTTAGAGATCGAATAGTCCTGCGCCCATTTCGATATTCTCATGAGTTTATCGATACAACTCATCAGGGAGTAGCCTATCTACCCTTACTTCTTCAAGAGAAAATAAGTCAGCACTATTACAAGAGTGATCCCAGTCAAGAAAAGAACATTGTACTCGGGCAGTATATGACAGGAATACAAAACCTCAGTGCTGCCGGTCTTCTGGATGCGATTTTTGAGAACTTTAACCTGTATGATAATATCATTATCGCTGGAGGCAAATCCTTTACCAGTCCTTTTTCTTCATCAGGGCTCTTAACTTATCGATTTTACTTGACAGACAGCAGTGAGATGGATGGGCATAAGTTTTTTAGACTCGACTTCTCACCCAAGGCCAAAGAGGCACTTGGGTTTAATGGATATGCCTGGATAGACGGAGAAAGTTATGCATTGAAGAGTATTGAATTTTCTATGCCTCGTCAGGCCAATTTAAATTTTGTCGGGGAGTTTAAAGTGAAGCAGGACTTCGAGGAGGTAGATTCCAGTAAGTGGATGCTGGCAGGAGAATATATTCAGGTGGCATTAAGTATATCCGGAAAGCCAAATAGTAAGTCACTTCTAGTCAAGAAGAGCATGCATAGAGGGAATATTGAGGTGAATCAAGATATTCCAGCGGCTATTTTTGAAGGTGAAAAAGAAATAATCTCCGATTCGCTAAAGGGTGGCCGCGATAAAATTTGGTGGGCGGAAAATAGAATTAATCCGCTTACTCAATCAGAGGCTGGTGTCGTTCTGCTTTCAGATAGTATTGAACGAACAAAAGCGTTTCGTAATTTATCATGGGTAGCGAATACGGCCACGACTGCTTTCTTAAAGTTTGGTCCTGTGGAATTTGGTCGATTTTACCAGTTTTTGAGTTGGAATAGTGTGGAAGGTATTCGGCCGAAATTGGGTATTCGAACCAATAAGGATTGGAATGAAAATATGCAGTTGTGGGCATATATGGCTTATGGTACAGAGGATAAGCAGTTTAAATATTTCGCTAATGCGCGAATCAAACTACCCCGGAAAAATAACAACTGGCACATTCTGGAGCTGAATTATAAGAAGGATTATACTTTCTTAGGTCAGGATTATGAGGATCAACAGTTTTCTCACGACAACATGTTCCTTGCTTTATTGCGAACCGAGCCTTTACAGAAAATTATGCTGCTTGAGAGCTTTAAGCTTATGCACGAACGGCAATGGGTCAATGGGTATACTACCAAATTGACAGCGGGCACCAATACTTTTTATGCGGTAGAAGATGTGTTTGATTTTGAGCGTGTTCACAATAACGGAACGAGAGAATCTTTCGAAAGCTTTAATACAACAGAAATTAGTTTAGATCAACATATTGCATTTGGTCAAACATTTTTTGAGAATCAGTTTTATCGCTTTGAAACGATTTCCAATAAACCAATCTTCGATATAGGCTATACGGTCGGTTTGCCTGATATTGCCGGCAGTGATTTCGCTTACCACAAATTAGATTTCACCCTCAGACAGCGATTGTCGAGTAAAATTGGCTATACCTATTACAATTTAAGCGGAGGGAAGATTTTTGGTGACATTCCATATCCCCTCATGTTTTTGCCGATAGGAAACCAAAGTATTTATTTTAACGGAAGAGCATTTCAACTGTTGAACGAGTTTGAATATGCCGCGGATCAGTTTGTTTCAGGTTCTTTTGAACACCACTTTGATGGTACGATTTTTAATCGTATTCCCGGTATTAGCAAATTGAAGCTTAGGAGTATTATTGCTGCGAGGGCCCTAATAGGGAATGCAAGTCAAAGTAATTTGGACATTATGGACTTGCCGCCAGGTATGCGTGTTCCGGATAATTGGTATGTTGAAGCAGGCTTTGGCATTGAAAACATCCTTCAATTACTTCGAGTGGACTTTTATTGGCGAGTTACCCAGCGATATGCGCCGAATGCCCAAAATTTCGGTATTCGAGTTTCATTTGCCCCCAAACTGTAGATTCCTCGAAAAGCATAGCCCACTTTTTAACTATCTTTATAAATATGAATTCGATTACATTTAATTATTCCCAAGAAGATGTAAAAAAGGCTTTTGAACTTCACTTCCTCAAGAAGTTTCCTATTCGTAGTCGTTTGATGCTGATTATGGGAGTGGCAGTTTTGGGTGCATCGCTTGTACTTTTCGTTTTTCCTGTTGAAGCTTATCCCAATATGCAATGGTTGTTTTTATTGATGGGTATTTTTTATATCGGCTTTTATTTTTACCGCAAACGTGTGATGGTCAATTTGGCTATGAAGAACCCTACGATTAAGGATATGAGTAGCATGACAATACAGGATGATAGTATAAAGTTTGCCGGGGAAAAGGGGGAAAGTGAGATTCCTTGGGCGGCGTTTAAAGATACTTTGGAAGATGATTATTCGGTTCTTTTGTACTTATCGAAGCAAAACTTTTTCATTTTGCCAAAGAAGTATTTTAATCAAGAGCAGTTAACTAGTATTCGTTCTGCTTTGCAAGTAAGCAATGAAAGCTAAGGTACTGGCTCATTTGGCGATTATCGCTGCAAATATTCTGTATAGTGCAAACTATACTATTGCGAAATGGGTGATGCCCGAGCACATTTTACCTTTTGGTTTTATATTTATCAGAGTGCTTGGTGCATTGATTTTCTTTTGGTCTATTCATTGGTTTATTGAGCGTGAGAAAATTCAGAAAGAAGATTTTCCTCGCTTGTTTTTATGTGGTTTGTTTGGTGTGGCCATTAATCAATTGATGTTTTTTAAGGGATTGGATATTACCACGCCGGTTAATGCTTCCTTAATGATGGTAACTACACCAATTCTTGTTATTATTATTGCCATATTGGCAAAAGTAGATCGGTTTACTTGGGCTAAGTTTTTTGGTATTCTACTAGGGGCTTTGGGTGCGGGTTTTTTGTTAATAGGTCGTGATTTGAATTTTAATTCTACCACTGCTTTGGGCGATTTTTTTGTGATAATTAATGCTACGTCGTACGGTATTTATTTGACTATTGTAAAACCACTAATGAAGAAGTATCATGCCTTGACGATCATAAAATGGGTTTTTCTATTCGGATTTATTCCGGTGGCTATTGTTGGTTTTCCTGAGTTTAAGCTGATTGACTGGCATTCATTTACTCCAGGTACTTGGTGGTCATTGGTCTATGTTGTTTTTGGCGTTACTTGTTTTGCCTACCTTTTTAATATCTTCGCACTGAGTAAGGTGAATCCTTCAGTGGTGGGCATTTATATATACATCCAACCATTGTTAGCGGCAGTGATTGCAGTATATTTCGGAGCGGATAGTTTCACATCAGTAAAAATCTTGGCAGCATGTTGCATCTTTCTCGGTGTTTATTTAGTGAGTTTTTATAAACCAAAACAAAAGCAATTGATATGATTTATTCAATGACCGGCTTCGGTAAATCGAGCCTATATCTAAAAGATACGCAGTATATCATCGAGCTGAAGTCCCTCAATAGCAAACAAGCAGACGTTTTTATGCGTTTGCCTGCACCAATGAAAGAGTTGGAAGTGAGTCTAAGAAAAGTGGTGATAGACCAGTTAAGCAGAGGTAAGATAGAGTTGTTAATCCATTCGTCTTCTAGTGATGACAATGGAGGTTTTTCTATCAATGTGGAAGCTTTAGAGAAATACAAAAATGAGTTGGTTAAAATCGATATTCCTGCAGGAGATATGCTCGGGGCCTTGTTGCGCTTGCCGAATGTAGTTGTGCAAGAAGAGAGTACCTTGACTGAAGGGGAGGTCGCCTTGTTGCATCAAGCATTAATTGCTGCGTGTGATGATTTAAGTACTTTTAGAAGAAAGGAAGGTGAGTCCTTGGAAGTAGATTTAAGCCAGCGTATAAAGAGTATTTTGAGTCATAAGGAAGCAGTTATGCAGCTTGCACCCAAACGAATCGATCGCTTGAGGGCAAGAATGGTAGAAAACTTAAATGCGATAAAAGGAGAGCTTGAAATCAATGCTGAACGACTTGAGCAAGAGTTGATTTTTTACATTGAAAAACTGGATGTTTCAGAGGAATTTGTTCGACTACAAGCACACTGCGAATACTTTGAACAGCTTATGCAAGAGGAATCTCCTATGAAGGGGAAAAAGCTCAATTTTATTAGTCAGGAAATGGGACGAGAAATAAACACCTTGGGTTCTAAAGCCAACGATGCGGAGATTCAGAAGCATGTAGTTCAAATGAAGGACGAATTAGAAAAGATTAAAGAACAAGTACTTAATATACTGTGAAGGAAAAAGCGATTATAATTACGGCCCCATCGGGAGCAGGTAAGACTACTTTGGTTAAGAAGTTGCTTGCTTCACGTACCGATTTGGCTTTTTCAGTTTCAGCATGTACCCGAGATATGCGGCAAGGTGAGCAAGACGGAGTCGATTACTATTTTCTTGATACCCAAGAATTTCAACGGAAGATTGAAGCCAATAAGTTTTTAGAATGGGAAGAAGTGTACAAAGGGATGTTTTACGGCACCTTGCGAAGTGAAGTAAACCGAATTTGGACAAATGGTCAAGCGGTTATTTTTGATATTGATGTTAAAGGTGCGAAGCATCTTAAAGCGCAACTGGGTGAAAAGGCAAGAGCCATTTTTATTGCTCCACCGAGTGTAGAGGTTTTAAAGGAAAGACTACAAGGAAGAGGAACAGAAAGTGAGGAGTCGTTGAAAAAACGTTTAGATAAATCCATGGCTGAAATGGCCTATGAAAAGGATATGGATTTGACCGTAGTTAATGACGATTTGGAAAAAGCCTTTACGGAGTTGTCTCATCGAGTAAATGAGTTTCTTCAAAACTAGAGATACTTATCTAATTTTTTTGTTTTTAGGCTGCTCGTAATCTTCTTTACTTCTTGTTCTCGGTCTTTTTTGAAAATCATCAATACATCCTCCGTATCGATTACGCAGTAATCATTTAAGCCATTAATTACGACTAGTTTATCTTTGGGTGCAACAATCATATTGTCAGAACCATCGAAAATCTGAACTTGATTGCCGAGAACAGCATTTTTTAAGTAGTCTTTATCATAGACATCATAAAGCGAAGTCCATGTCCCGATATCGCTCCATCCAAACTCTGCAGGTAACACATAGGCATTGTTTGCTTTTTCCATGACGCCATAGTCAATGGATATGCTCGTGCACTGGGCGTAAGCTGGCGAAATGGCCTTTGCTTCATTGGCAGTGAAAAAATCGTCGACGCACGAGGCTATCGCTTCGTGAACGGAAGGGATGTGCTCGGCTATCGCTTTGTTAATAGCTTTTGCACTCCAAATAAATGTGCCGGAGTTCCATAAAAAGTCGCCACTTTTGATAAAGGTTTTGGCGAGTTCTTTTTCTGGTTTTTCTGTGAATGCCTTTACTTTATAAACCTTATTCTCGACCTCTTCATCATGCTGAATGTATCCATAGCCAGTGTCAGGTCGGGTGGGTTTAATACCAACAGTTAACAATACATCTTTATTGTCTATAAAAGCCAAGCCTTGTTTCATTGCTTCAACAAACTTGTCTTCTTTCAAGATTAAATGGTCTGAAGGAGTTACAATAATTTTGGCTTCGGGGTTCTTTTTATAAATCTTTTGACTTACGTAAGAAATACATGGTGCGGTATTTCTTCGAACGGGTTCGGCTAAAATTTGATCGTCACTTAATCCAGGGATCTGCTCTTTTACTAAACTCACATAATCTTCATTTGTAACGATATAGATATTTTCTAATGGGCAAAACTTTAAATATCGCTCTACAGTAAGTTGAATTAAAGTTTGTCCGGTATTCAATACGTCTAAAAATTGCTTGGGTCGATTTGTTCGGCTCATCGGCCAAAATCTACTTCCTATTCCACCCGCCATGATGGCAACATATACTTTTGGCTGCTTTGTCATTTTACTATCTTATATGTCTGCAAATGTAAGGAATTTTAACATCGTTTTTTTTTGTGATATCCCCGACCATTGAGGATATTCGTCGTATCTTTAAGAGATACATATTGAATCAGTTAGCGTATGCTCGCAATGAAGGCCCAAACATTGAAAGACGCGTTAAAGCAGCATTTTGGCTTTGATGCATTTAAGGGAAGACAAGAAGAAATCATCCAAAGTATATTAAGTTCGAAAGACACTTTGGTTATTATGCCTACCGGCGGTGGTAAGTCATTGTGCTACCAATTGCCTGCCTTGGTGACTGAAGGCACTGCTTTGGTGATATCCCCGCTTATTGCTTTGATGAAAAATCAGGTGGATTTGATTCGGGGTTATGCCAGTGACGACACCATAGCCCACTTTTATAATTCCTCCTTAAATAAAGCCGAAAAAAAGCAGGTGTTGGAAGATGTGAGCGCAGGTAAAACCAAGCTATTATACATTGCTCCTGAAACCCTTACGAAGTCTGATAGTATTGATTTCTTTAAAGAGGCTAATATTTCCTTCGTTGCAGTAGATGAAGCCCATTGTATTTCTGAATGGGGCCATGATTTTCGTCCAGAATATCGAAAGATTCGAAAAATGATTGAGGGAATTGGCGATGATATTCCGATGATTGCTTTAACTGCAACCGCCACCCCTAAAGTTCAATCCGATATATTGAAAACGCTAAAAATGGTTGAACCGACCATTTTTATCGATTCATTTAATCGCGAAAACCTTTATTACGAGATTCGTCCAAAGAAGAATGAAGAGGCTACCTTAAAAAATATTGTCGGTTTTATTCGAAGTCGCGATAGCAAGAGTGGGATTATATACACCATTAATAGAAAGACTGCTGAAAAGGTGGCTAATTTGCTTCAAGTAAATGGCATCAATGCCAAACCTTATCATGCGGGTTTAGACAGTAAGTTGCGATCGGCGACGCAAGATGATTTTCTGATGGAGAGAGTAGATGTGGTTGTGGCCACTATCGCCTTCGGTATGGGGATAGATAAACCGGATATTCGCTTCGTTATCCACTATGATTTACCGAAAAGTTTGGAAAACTATTATCAGGAGACGGGTCGTGCAGGAAGGGATGGCCTAGGTGGTGATTGTATATGTTATTACAACTATAAAGATGTTACCAAACTGGAGCATCTTTTGAAAGATAAGCCCGTTTCAGAACGGCAGCGAGCACTTCAACTTATTGATGAAACCTTAGCATTTATTGAGTCGTCTGTTTGTCGGCGCAGGTTTATCTTACATTATTTCGGAGAGCAATATGAAACGAATAGCTGTGGTCAATGTGATAACTGTAAAAACCCGAAAGAACAAATTGATGTTAGTAAGGAATTCCTTACTATTTTGAAAGGAATAGTTAATACAAGTGAGAAATTTGACATCCAATACTTGGTTAAGTTTTTTACCGGAGTAAAGTCGAGTGAATTTGGTGAATATGGGCATAATAATCTTGCCGAATATGGTGTGTTTAAAGAAGACCAGGCTCATTTCGTTCAAGGTATTATTCGCCAAGCCTTGATTGCAGATTTCCTTTGGAAAGATATTGAGCAGTATGGTGTGATTAGTTTGACCGAGAAAGGTCGAAACTTTTTGGCCAAGCCCGGCTCATTTAGCTTTACCCAAAATCACGATTACAAGAGTGAGGGAGAAGAAACAGTAAGTCACAGCAAGGGAAGCGCTTTGGATGAGGCCTTGTTAAAAGTATTAAAAGATTTAAGAAGAAAAGTAGCTGCTCAACACGCTCTTCCTCCGTATGTGATATTCCAAGATGCATCTTTGGAAGATATGGCCACTACTTATCCGATTTCTTCAGATGAGTTTGCCAACATTCAAGGAGTAAGCAAAGGTAAAGCCTTGCGTTATGGTAAGCAGTTTTCTGATGTAATCAAAAAATACGTGGAAGAAAATGATATTGAGCGGCCGGATGATTTTGTAGTTAAAACTACGGTAAACAAGTCTAGTGATAAGGTAAAGATTATTCAAGCTGTAGATAAACGATTACCATTGGAAGATTTAGCCAAAAATCTCGGATTGAGTTATCAAGAGCTGTTGAATGAGATTGAAACTATAGTCAATTCTGGAACAAAGCTAGATATCAGCTACGCCATTGACGATGCGCTAGATGACGATTTAGCGGAGGATATTTACGAGTATTTCAGGGAGTCAGAAACAGATTCGCTCGAATCTGCCCTAGAGGAGTTTGAGGAGGAGGACATCGATCTGGAAGATGTACAAATTGTTCGTATTAAGTTTATGAGCGAAAATGGAAATTAGCCTTTTTCTCTTTAAAACTTGAGGTTTGCTCCAGCAACTATACTTAGCCCTTGGTCATCAGAGAAATAGCGCAATCGATTCAAGTAATCTCTGTAATTACTGTTAAGCAAATTTTCACCCCTTACAAAAGCTGTAAGTTTAACTTTTGGAAAGATAAACTGAGCTGATAAGTTCATGCTCATTAAATAATACGCTTCTGGCACAGGTGCAAAATCCTGATTTTCCAAGAGGTTGTTTTGCTTGAAAACATAGTGGTGTTTCAGTGCGATTTGAGCCTTATCCATAAGAACCCGTTCAAACACTTTTCTTGTTTTTTTTGAGGTAAGCGCTAGGGTGGCATTCAATGAATTGGGAGGCATATAAACTAATGGAATATTTTGGGATAAATCATTGCCTCGCAAGAAACTATATTTCACTTCGGTCGATAATGATTTAAACAAAATCAGTTTGGATGAAAGATCAAATCCTAATAGGTTGGCGTTGCTTTGTTCGTAGGTAAAAACAGGAAAAGCACCGCGAATGGTCAAACGAAATTCATCTGCCGGATTAAGGTAAATATAATCCTTGAAGTATTGATAAAAAATTAAACCACTGAATTCAAAAATTGAAGAAGGCGTCCAACTGTATTCTGCACTCGACTTGATGGATTTTTCTGTTTTTAAGTTAACATTTCCCTCTTCTAGACCGCTTACACCTTGGTGTAGCCCAAAACTGTATAGTTCGTTTATGGCGGGATTCCGCATGGCGAATCCAGTACTTATCCCGATAAGTTGATTTTTGAAACGTCGATTCGTGTAATTTAGAATTGTTGTGCCATTGTGAAAATTTCGTTCGTAGGTGATGATTTGTCTGGGGACATCTTCACTAATTGTTGGTGCATAGTGATATTCAGTGTCATATCGGGCTCCTGCGCTGAGTTGATGGTTTTTCAATGTCAGTATACTTTGTATGTACAGACCATTTTTGAGTTGTCTATAGTCGGGAATCAAGGGCAATATGCCGGTTTCTGGATTGTTTGTATTGTCTGTCAGTATAGTTTGTACACCTAGCTTAAGCTGCCAATATTTTTGAAATCTTTTGGTGTAGTTTAGGTTAGATGAAAGCTGAAGTTGCTGCAAGCTCAGTGCGGGTATGTCTGAGCGTTGGCTTCTGCGCACATCAAACTCTTTTCGATTGTTAAGTTGGCCAGCTACAAACCAATTAATGTTCTGTTGCTTGGGTAAATTGATAATCGCCTTTACTTTGGCTAGGTGATGAGAAACTTCCTGTCGAGGTGCATCGATACGATAACTAAATGCATCTTCAGTAAAAAATGGGACATCCCTCACTAAGGCTTGCTCTAGGTCGGTCAGGTTGCCAATGTGAGAACCCCGCAGAACGCCTAAAGTTGTGTTGAAGGTGCTAAAATAGCTTTCGAGTCTAAACCGAGAACTCCAATCCTTTTCAAGTTGTAATGCAAAGCTGTATTCTTGCGAACCTGTGTTATTCAGTAAATAATCGGGTGCTTTTCGATCACCGTATTGCTTAAAGGTTCCACTTAATCGCCAGGCAAAAACAGGCGCATTTTGTTCAACTCTTGCGTTTACGGTGTGTCCCAATCCATTACTTTCAAAGGTATAACCCACTTGTGCATGTACATGATCATCTTCGGTAATTGCAGATGGTTCTACTAGTACGATGGCCCCTGAAATTCCGCCGCCATACTCTAGGGTATTTACGCCTTTTATAACTTTTATTTTGTCTGCGGCAAAGGGATCAATTTCAGGGCTGTGATCATTGCCCCATTGCTGTCCACTTTGAATAATCTCATTGTTTAGAATGCTCAGCCGATTCCCATATAGCCCATGCACGATGGGTTTGGATATACCGCTACCGTTTTGAATTTGATACACTCCACCAATAGCTTGTAATAAGGATCCTAGATTGCGGTCTGGATTATTTTCAATGAATTGTCTTGAAATGGACTGGATATTTACCGTGTTAATCCGTTGCTTATTCCCCTCAATTTCAATGGTGTGAAATTCATGTTCGCCATGGTTGAGTTCTATAGTAAATGATGTATCCGCTTTGAGCTCAATTGGGATTGTGATTCCTTCACAACCAATATGAGATATGACTAAATGGTAAACTCCAGGACATAAATCCTGGAGTTTAAATGTGCCGTCTTCTGACGAAGCAGTTCCCAAGGATTTTTCTTGAATGAGAATATTGGCATACCCTAATGGGTCTTGACTGCTTGCATCAAGCACAGCGCCAGTAATGATCAGATTACATTGTTGTGCTTGAAGCCACCCAAGGTTTAGAATAAAAAAATATAGAATATATTTATTGAACACTGATCGGGAAAGTAACTTCAATGTCGGTTTCTCCTCCAGCATTGGTAATGTCACCTGAAATTACCCCAGCCGCATTTTTGTTTGGTTCATGTCGGAGGGTTATAGTTAAATCGCCTGTTCCCGGAGCGCCAGTTTGAACTGCAGTAGTCAAGCCAACAGGATTATTATTCATGTCAAAATCGTTATAATTCACGCTGAGTGTTGCTAGGCTTGAAGAAAAGAAAAACTGGTGTTCTACGCCTTCTTCTTCAATTTCTTCCGTAATGTCCTCAACTGGAGTTGCTGTTTCGTTTAGAAGCGTTAAAGTGCCATTATACGTTGTATTAGCGGCAAGCTCCCCACCTGTGATTATTGGAGCATTCCCTCCGTCACCATCTAAATCCTGGAATGTCATGCTAACTGGAATTCCTCCTGAAGTTGGGGTTAAAACATAGTTTAAGGTGGTAATGATCTCTTCTTCGTTTGGTACTTCTGGATCATCTTTAGAACATGATGTGATTAATAGCAATACGGCTGTTAACAAGAATAATGATTTTTTCATTGTATTTATTTTGAGCTGACTAATGTTGCAAAGATAATCTTAATGCAACAAAGTTGCAATAAAATGCAAAAATAAAAAAAGACTCGTCGCAATTAATTTACAACGAGTCTTTGTGTTAAGGGTTTGTGTACTTATGCTTACTTACCTAGTTTGTAGCTTAAGCCAGCTCCTGCAAATCCAGTGGAAGAAGTGGTGTTCAATCCAAGCCCCCCGTTTATGTCAAGAACAAGTTTATTGGTAGCGGCAAATCGAGCTCCGGCATTTACACCCATATTTGGTGAGTGGGCAACGCGAACTTGATTAAAGTGCTCTGCATATAAGTCTATTTTTTCGCAAACATGCGTTAATACGCGAATGGTATATACTAAATCAGGATTTTTAGCTGAGTCAAGACCATCTGTAACCATACCTGTCCAACGAACGCCAAGGTTATATCCGAAAACCATTCGTTTACCCATGTTGTGATTGACAAATAATGCCATTTCTGGCGTCACATAACTTGGTCTGTCTATCAACACGTAGGGTCTAGATGTTCCATCTTCATTAAATGCCGAACGCATGGTTGTATTCACGGATAAAGCCAAGTATAAGGATGCATCGGCAGCACTTTTCTTTTTAGAATCAATAAACTGCGTACGCACCGCAATTTCAAATGGCGACCAGTAGGCATATCTATCGGTAGAGAAAGAACTATTTTTATCCCGAGGGTCTTGCTTGACTTGGCGGTTACTTATGGCAAAGTTTAGTTCCACATACTTGCTTAAGCCCAAGCGCAATCGCCCTTCTAATGGGGTCATTACACTTCTCGTAAACAAAGGGCTTGGTGAATTAGTCCATTCATAATCAAAGCCTAATTCGGCTTGAAGACCCTTTTTAATGTTCTCGCCTGTTTTGGTATATGACCCGCGGTCTGTGGTACTTACTTTCGATTTGAAATCATCTTGCTTCAGCATGGCTGCTTGGCTGAATCCATAAAAGGTTAAAGCACTAAAGCAAAACAAAGTAAAAACTTTCTTCATGGTGTTTTTTTAAGGTGTAGGTTTTAAATTTTAAATGGTGATGGCTCAACTCTTACTCAGCCATAAAAGCCTCTGTCATGCCAATAGAAGAAAATCCACCGTCGTGGTAAAGATTTTGCATCGTAACCATTCGCGTTAAATCACTGAACAAGGCAATGGTGAAATCAGCACAGCTGTCTGAGGATGCATTTCCGAGAGGAGATAATTTATCTGCGTAATCGTAAAACACATCAAATCCTTTCACTCCTGACCCTGCAGTTGTCATGGTCGGTGATTGCGAGATTGTATTTACCCGCACTTTCTTCTTTGTGCCGTAATGGTAGCCAAAAGATCGTGCAATTGATTCTAGGGTTGCTTTAGCCTCTGCCATATCGTTGTAGCCTGGAAAGGTTCGCTGAGCGGCAATATATGTAAGGGCTACTACAGAACTCCACTCTTTTAGTGCATCTTTTTGATAAGCAACTTGCAAGACTTTATGAAAAGATAATGCGGAGATATCTAGTGTTTTTAGAAACCAATCATAATTTAACTCAGTATAGGCTTTGTTTTTTCGAACATTCGGGCTCATGCCAATACTGTGTAATACAAAATCAAGCTGACCATATTTACTTATCGCTTGGTCGAATAGCGCTTCTAAATCTTCAATACTCGTTGCGTCAGCAGGTATCACTTCGCTAGAGCAAGCTTCTGCTAATTCATTGATTTTACCCAAACGAAGTGCAACGGGTGCATTACTTAGTATAAATTCAGCGCCTTGTTCTTTCGCTTTCAATGCCACTTTCCAGGCTATTGAATTTTCGTCCAGCGCGCCAAAAATGATTCCTTTCTTTCCTTTTAATAAGTTATTCATACGATTTTTTTTCTTCTGTTACGTTAAGGTCAATAGTATAATACCCGCTATTTGCGGTGTTAAACACAGACTCAAAGATAGCCAGATAAATGATGCCCGTTTGGTTTGCAAATGCCGTGTAGCTATCGCCAGCCTTTAATTCTTCTCCGTTTTGACCAATCTTGAACACTACTTGTCCGTAACTAGGTTTACTTCCCTCGGCACCTACTGAGCCATTTACTCCGCCATCGGGGAAGTAAATATTGCCGGATAAACTTGCAAGAACAATCTGTCCGTCAGCCCGAATATTTATCTGATCCCCTTTTTTAACTAGAATTCCTGTATTCAACCAGCCATCTTCTTTTTTACCTGAAATATGTTGGTTTGCAAATAGCTTAAATGTGTTTTTATTCGCAATGCCTTGAGTTACGATTTTGACATCAAGGCGAGCAATATCATTTCTTTCAATTTGAATATTGCCGTAATCGGTAGATAAAGTGATGTTATCAAACTCAAACATTCCTTCAACACGAAATTCGTTGTTATAAATCAAGACATCTTTCAAGCTGTAGTTTGGACTTATCTTATGTTTAGCTAGCATTACCTCATACAAGGTTTGAATATTTAGATCCTCGCTGCCTAAACTAAATGTTGATGAACTTAAGTAGGCTTTGATGAAAGGGATAGCACCTTCTTCCATTCGCACAATTTCATCAAATGATTTTTCTCGTTCCTTTTCATTTCCATTTTCCAATTTTTCCAACAGGCCAAGTAAATGCCCTTTATCAAAACGACCATCAGTTAACCCAATATCTATCGAATTAATGGCATCGATAGGAAGGTTTAATGTGCCGAAATCTGTCTTAAAAGCTATTGTCGTGATATCCGTTGTTCCTGTTAGGATATCATCATTTTTTAGGTGAACACTTAGCTCAGCAACTTCAGTTTGCGCTTGGACCTGCCAGAGGATGGAGGTGATGATGATGAGGAGAAGTAATCTCATTGTATAAATTTAATATTTTCCGCCAAAACAAAGGGCAGCTACTAAATCCTCATCTAATTGAGGCAACTTGGTCCTTTCCACCATAAAGGAAGTTAGCTCAGCTATTTCCTTGAAGATGTAGTGTTTGTTTAGCGCAGCTTGCAGATAATCTTTGCCCGTACTACCACCAGTACCGACGCGCGTGCCAATCATACGGTGAACCATATTGATATGTCGGAAGCGCCAATTAGCCATTTGCTCATCAATATCTAACAAGGTATTCAACAATTGGTAAGGCATTTGGAGGATAGGGTAGTCTCGGTAAAGAATAATAAAAAGAGCAGCTCTGGATGCACTTGGACTTAATCTTCTTTGTAAATCTTTAGCTCCGAAGCATACATCTTTAAAGCGCTGGATGTTGGACTTTTCCTGTTCGTTTAGGCTTTCTTCATAGGTGCGCAAATAATCTTTCCAAAAAACATGCATGTCTTCATTGTTGTCTGGGTACTTTCTCACATAACTATCCCAGTATTCATCTCCACCCCAAAATGGCATTCTTTCCAGCCATTCATTCAATAATTCAATGAATGTTTTATGGGATTCAAGACCTTCGATAAATTTTTTGTCTTCAGGCTTAAGTTGAGAAGTATAGTATTGCTTTCCAAAGCGTTCGTCCATCTTTAATCCTAGCGTGGCTTCTATCTGTTTAAATTGAATGCTTTGGAAACCTGAAGCAGGTCGGAGCGAATCTCTAAAATCCAGAAAATCAAGGGGCGTCATAGTCTCTATCACATCCACTTGTTTTACCGCTATCTCCAAAATTTTGACCACACGTTTCAAGCGGTGCACGGCAATTTGTAAATCGGGCGAAGTGTCAACGATGGTGTCTTGGCTAAAAACTTTTGCGACCGCTTCGATTTCGTGCAAAATTTGTTTGAACCACAACTCGTATGTTTGATGAATAATAATGAATAACATTTCATCATGGGCCTCATTCCCCGCCACTCTGCTCTCGGGCAGTTGAGCATTTAGGATTTTGTCTAATTGTAAATACTCACTGTAGTACATATTTCCTTTAGCCATGAAATCAATTTAGGTAAGCAAAGTTACGGAATTAAATATTGATTATGCCTGAAGCTTGAGCAAGGTTTCCCTTGTGTCAAGTATTTCTATACTCGCTTGGAATTAAAGAAATCCATGACAAGGGCTTCACATTCTTGGGCTAAAATTCCGCCAACAATTTTCGTTTTTTTCGGAAACAAATGCATGTTTCTACTCAAGCATCCTTTTTCTGGATCACTTGCGCCATAAACGATTTGACCAAGTTGACTCCACTGGATTGCGCCACCGCACATTAAACAGGGTTCCAAGCTTACATAGAGGGTGCAATCTTTCAAATATTTGCTATTCATGTATTCCTCTGCTGCTGTAATGGCAATCATTTCTGCATGAGCAGTAGAATCTACCAAGCGCTCGGTCTGATTGTATCCTTTAGCAATCACTTGATCTTTAAAAACGATAATAGCACCAACGGGCACTTCGCCCTCTTCTTTGGCTTGTTTGGCCAAATCCAAGGCTTTTCGCATAAAGTGCTGATGTTTATTGTCCAGATCCATCTACGGTACAATAATTTTTAGCGCACAAGGAATAATATTTACTTCAAAGTCACCCAAACCGATGAGTTCCCCGTCTGCTTCAGCTTTAACCAAATCTTTGTTTTTGGCTTGCACTTTAATTTGCTTGCATTTTAAGGTTTCAACTTTTGGGTGAGTGATATAATTGCCATCGAAAAGTTTGTGTACAATAGATACTATCTCAGCTTTAGATAAGTTTTTACCGTATGTAAGTTCAAAAAAACCATCATTGATCTCAGCGTTTTTCGAAAGCATCATTCCTCCGCCAGCATATTTTCCAATGCCTGCAATAAGCATGAAAATCTCCTCATCCAACAGTGGTTTCCCATCTACTTCTACTTTCAATTGTTGCGGGTCGTAATGAAACAGACATTTCACCAAACCAAATAGGTAGGCAATTTGTCCAAAGCGCTTTAAGTCCACGGTGTGCTCAACGACATAAGCATCATAGCCAATACCTGCAAAATTCATAAAATACTCCTCACCATGTCCATCCGCATAGCTCAGCTTCCCAGCATCTTGTAATGCAGTTTTACCTTGCTTAATTAGCTGAATCACCTCATCGTAACTTCGAGAGATGTCATAATGTCTTACCCAGTCATTTCCAGTTCCGATTGAAATGAGCGATAATTCAACTTCCGTACTCGGCACTTCAGATTGGCCAAGCACTCCATTGACTAAATGGTGCATAGTTCCATCCCCGCCAACGCCGATAAATTTTCTAAAACCTTGCTTCAAAGCATGCTGCACATGCTCAATGTTTTCGCGGTGTTGGGTAGATAATGCATAATCAAACTCCAAGCCGGTTTGTTCCAATTTTTGTTTGATGCTTGGCCAGTCTTTACCAGATTTTCCCGCACCAGAATTCGGGTTCACACTTACGAAATATTTATCACTCATGGTTGGGGTTTAGGGCGTGCAGTTTCTTATAGTTTAGCGCTAAAATTACCGCACCTAAAATTACGAATAAACCTAAAATATACATTGTCAAAGAAATATACTCGCTGGAGGCAAAAAATGGAATACTGAATAGGCCAATAAATATTATTCTAAAAACAGCATTAATTACCGTAAAAACACTTCCGGTTCGCCCAATGATATGATTATCGATTACCCTAAAGATATAGGTCGTTCGCATGATCCGAATTCCTGCATTGGCAAAACCGATAATTGCATAGGCGATGTATAAGAGAATAAAATTCTTATTCATTCCAATGAAAAAGTACATTATCCCCGCGATGAGGCTTAGAGCTATTATGCCAAAGGTTAACTTGTGCTTAGGGAAAATAAACAAGATTAAAAATCCGCTTAGTAAACTTCCCACAGCGAAAGAAGCCTCTGTGAAACCATAAACACTCTCTGACCCATTTAAAAATTTCTCAATAAATATGGGTATAGTATAAAAACTGCATACTAAAACAGAGGCAAAAACAAATCCAGCTAGTGTGCCAAATAATAAGATTAAAGGGCGGTCTCGCAAGTATTCAAATCCTTCTTTTAATCGGCTTACAAAGCTATCTGCACTTTGTACTCCACGGTCTACTAGTGATTCGTAGCGAATGGCGCTTAAAAGTATAAACCCAAGTAAATACGTGCCGGCGTCTAACATAAATATTTCATGCATTTGCCAGGAATTGAATTTCCAATGCATAAAGCTACCCTCCATTAGAAATGCAGCTACGGCACCTGATAAGATAAAAGTAGTTTGTCCCTGAACTTCAATGGCTGAACTTATCGTTCCATACCGCTTCTTCTCTGTAATCTCTTGAGCAAATGCATATAGATTAGGGTAGTGAATGTTGTATATTAACTTCGTAATTATCATGATAGCCGCAGCCATCCATAGGCTGGTTTTCCCCCAGTACCAACCTAAACCTGCAATGGAGGCAACGCCCAATAATCCTGCGGTTTGGATGCTAAGCATTACTTTTTTTCTGTCATGGCGATCAACAAGTGTGCCCGCATAAGGTCCCCAAAACAAGGTGAAAATGGTAACGATTAAAAACAATAAACCATACAAGCCCGGTCTACCCAGATCATTGGCAATAAACCAAGGAATCGCGATCAGACTAATTCCTTGCGATACGCCACTCACGGTATTAGCAGCGAATAGCAGAATGATGGCTTGTTTGTTTTTCAAAAGTGTAATTTTACGCTTCAGGAATGAAAACGGATAGCAAAGAAAAGGATTTATTTCTTAAACTCTGTCGATATTGTGCCTATCGCGAAAGGGCTATTAGCGAGGTTCGAGAGAAGATGACTGCCCTGGATATTAATGAAGGACTTCAAAAGCGCTTGATTGCGCATTTAATTGCAGAAAACTTCATTCACGAAAAGCGATACGCAGAAAGTTTTGCCCGAGGAAAATTCCGTAATAACCGATGGGGCAGGCTAAAAATCAGTAAAGCACTCCTTGCCAAACAAATTCATCGACAAGATATTGATTATGGTTTATCTCAAATAGAAGAAGAGGAATATAAAGCTACGCTAATTCAGTTGATGCAGGGCAAAATGAGAAGTGTGAAGAATCGCAACTTGTTAGTGAAAAGAAAAAAAACTGCCGATTTTTTGATAGGTAAAGGATTTGAACCGTATTTAGTTTGGGATATTTTAAAGGCCGAATTTCCCGGGTAGAGTGTGAATAGAACTTTTTCCTTATTTTTACTTCAACTTTAAATGCCCCAGTTTGCCGAGCAAATCATATCGATATAGTTTAATCGTACCTGTCTACAATAGTGCATCGACTTTACCTAAATTGTTAGAGGCTTGTGAGCATTCTTTGTCTTTGGATGATACTCAAATTATTTTTATTAATGATTTTAGTTCAGATAATAGCTGGGAGGTTTTACTACAGCTTAAAAAGCAAAGCCAGATAGATTTGATCTTGGTGTCTCTTGCAAGTAATTTTGGGCAACACGCCGCTTTATTTTGTGGTCTGCAATATGCAGAGGGTGAGTATATTGTGACGCTAGATGATGATTTGCAGCATCACCCCCGTGAGATTGAAAAATTGGCTGAAGCTATTGAATCCGAAAATGCTGATTTGGTTTATGGGATCTATGCACAAAAGGAGCATGGTGCCCTGCGGAATATGGGCAGTGTGGTGTTTGCTGCAATAGTGAATAAGTTTGCAAGTACTCCTTTGCAAGGGTCTTCTTTTAAATTGATGCGTAAATCTCTAGTGGAGAAAGTTCTCCATCACCCGCATTATAATTTCTATCTTGATGAAGTGATTGCTTGGTACAGTAAGAAAACTTCTTTTACTCAAGTGGAGCATGGTAAAAGACTGCATGGATCTTCCGGTTACTCACCTGTTAGTTTGATAAAAATGAGTATTGGTATTTTATTGAATTACACGGCATTGCCTCTCAAGTTTATTACTGGGTTAGGTATTCTTTCTTCGTTGATTTCATTCGGTGTCGGGATTTTTTACATGTATGAGAAATTGAACAATGATGCTCAAGTAGGATTTACGGCCATTATAGTTTCCATCTTTTTTTCAACAGGCTTGATTCTCTTCTCCCTTGGTATCATAGGAGAATATATCAGCCGCATATTCCTCATCCAAACTGGGAAGCCACCTTTCAAAATAAAAGAGGTTGAACGATGAGGCTATCTCTAGGAGGAGTTACGCTCAAGCGCCTTAAAGAGCAGGATCTGGAGATGTTACGCACTTGGCGCAATGATCCGAAGATAAGGCGTGTTATGTTTTTTCAAGAGTATATAACGCGTGATATGCAATTGAAGTGGTTCACTTCCTTAAGTGAGTTAGACTATTATTTTGTTATTGAAACTGGGAATAAGTCAGTTGGACTTATTCATTTGAACATAGATGAAAAAGATAAGTACAGTGCTTTTGCGGGCCTGTTTATCCATGATGACTCATATTGGGGTACACAAGTTCCTGTTTATTCTTCTCTTGCTTTGTTAAATTTTGCATTTAAAGAGCTCAATCTGAAACAAGTTTTGGCCAAAGTGAGGAAAGATAATTCCGCAGCTATTCGATACAATCAATCATTAGGTTTTTCGGCTATTGAAGAGGAATGTCAGGTATTGACAAAGAATGATTTTTTCCGTCGTACCCAATCCTTGTATGACCGCCTAAAAAAAGAAAAGCCATCCCAATAAATTGAGATGACTTTTTCTAAACCAAGACTATGAAATTGACCATTCATTTACTTCATACTGTAGAGTGTAGTAGAAAAACTACTCGTCTTGAGCACCTTTAGCATTTGAAGTAAACATATCCCCTAAAGTAGGTTTCATCTTCCCTTCTTATTTAGTTCAGAATTTAGAATTAAACACCAAAATTCTTTGCTAAATAAGATTTAGATTTCAGTTGTCGTAAGCTTTAATCTAACTCTTAGGTTATAATACGGAAGACTAAATTCTTTTGTTTCATAAATATTCCAAAATCTTTACATTTTGTATCCTTGATTGCATATTATTATATTTACCTTTAAGAAAGATGTCGTCATCGCCTAAAATAGAACTTGCAAAACTGCCAGATAATGAGCTGATTGAACGCTTTCGTTATTCTCACGATAACCAATATGTGGGTGAACTCTACACGCGATATGCTCACTTGGTTTTAGGTCTGTGTATTAAGTATTTTGAGGATGTGGATATGGCGAAGGACGCCACAATGAGTATTTTTGAGTTACTCCTCCATGAGTTGAAACGGCATCACATCGATCATTTCAAAAGTTGGTTGTATACGGTTTCTAAAAATTATTGCTTGCAAGAACTACGCAAGAAAAAATCGAGAAACAAGAAAGAAGATCTTTTCAAAGATTTTCTGCAGGATACTATGGAAAGTGAATTGGACATGCATCCCAAAGAGGAGAAGGAGTTGCTTCTTTTGAGAATGGAAAAGTTGCTTCCCACATTGAAAAATAATCAGCGATTGTGTTTGAAAATGTTTTATTTGGAAGGAAAGTCGTACGTTGACATATCTTATGAGTTGAATTTCTCTCTTAAAGAAGTAAAAAGTCATATTCAAAATGGCAAACGAAATTTAAAAATTAAAATGCAAGAAGACGATGTCTGAGCAGCGCCAAAATAAGGATTCATCATTTTTTGAGAAGTACTTCTCGAAAAATACTTCGGAGCAAGAAAGAAAGGTTATGCGCGAGCGTGTAGCACCTGATTCTTTTGAAGCTGAAGCTATGGAGGGGTTTGAATCTCTAGAAAATGATGCCTTAGCTTTATCTGCCATTAGAGATATTCAACAACAAGTCGCTAAAAAAACAGGTCATGAACAGTCCCGTAAAGTTGTTTTTCCTGTTTGGAAATCAATTGGTATAGCTGCAAGTATTGCAGTTTTTGTAGTGGTGAGTTTTGCAATTAGTAATATGCTTGAGGAAGATAAGTCAGTGGCTAAAAATGAAAATTCACAATCAATTTATAGAGGCGACGCACCAAATTCCGAAGCGGAGGAGCAAGGGTCAAGCTTATATGAACAGGAGGAAGATCAAAGTATGGGTGCGCTGAACGAAGCTCAAGATTTGGAGCAACAGGATAAAAGAGCGGAGAGTGCTCCTAATGAAATCCAGAACGAGGTCCTAGAAAGCTCGGCGCCTTCTACATTGGAGAAACCTGAAGAATCAAATAGTGATTTCGTAGTTGCACAATTGTCGGATGAAGAATTTGAAGTAGTGGATGAAATAATAGTTGAGGAGGCCCAAACTATTGTTTCTAACGATTTTGTTGAAAACGAAATTACCACTTCTGGGGAAGAGGCTTTTTCTTTATCCGCAGTAGCTAAAACTACTGCTGAATCTGTTGCTTTCACAGAGTCGAATTATACCCTAGGTAAGTCAAGTTATAATGATAGAAATTATTCTGAGGCTATTGATTATTTTCAAAAAGCTATTAATAGCGACGAAAAAGTGAATGAATCAAACTATTACATGGCGATGAGCTTTTTTGTTCAGAATAAGAATAGTAAAGCTTTGAAACATTTTAATGTAGTATTAAACAGCAACTCTGCACTTCGTTTTAATGCTATGTGGTATAAAGCAGTAATATTAGAGGGAAGTGGAGATCTTGCCGGAGCGAAGAAAATACTCGAAGAACTGGCTATGGGTTCTTCAGGATTCAAATCTCAAGCAGCGGATAAGCTAAAGTCTTTGGATTAAACCAAATTGAAAGAAACCGTTTTCATGCTATCTCTTGTTGTCCATGTGTGAAATAGTAAGGCATAGTTTCTCGTAGAATTCTTCCCCATACTTTCGAATTAATGCTTCCTTACTAAATTGGTATACCGGAGTCTTTGAAATTTTTCCATTGGAACAAGCCGGGTTGCAAATATCCCAGCGTTCATAATTAATTGCTTCAAACTCACCAAGCTTTTGGATTCGTATCGGATATAAATGACAAGAGACGGGTTTGCGAAATGCTACTTTTCTGTCGCGCCAAGCTTTTTCGATTCCACAATAGGCAATGCCATTGGAATAGTTGACAAAGGCGCATGCTTTGTCATCTTTTAAACTCACTTTCATTTGTCCAACTTCTTCATCCAAATAAAAAGGTCCTTGGTTCGCAATGGCCTCCTTGCCTTCTTTGGTGAGATAAGGTGATACTTCGGCTAAAAAATCTTCATCCTCAAGGATGTCAAGTTCATCAAATTCTAGTGGTGCACCACTATCTCCTTCAACACAACAAGCTCCTTTGCATTTTGCTAGATCGCAAGCGAAAAATTCGTCTTTAATTTCTTCTGAAATGAGTATGTTATCTATGGCTATCATAAATGTTATTTGCCTATGGCGAATACAGCAGGTCGTTTATGCAGATTCGGATGATTTTTCCATTTGTTGACTCTGCGCGTTTGAATAAATTCACTTGCTTCGCCGATATCGGCAGCGATACATAAATGCGTGTCAGGATGCAAACTGTTAATTAATTCCTCGAGCAATTGTTCGTTCCTATAAGGCGTCTCCATAAACAATTGAGTATACCCCGTTTGGTTTAAACTTCTCCCTAAGTCCTTGATTTTGTTTCTTTTCTCTTTTTTGTCTATCGGTAGGTAGCCATGGAAGGTGAATTGTTGTCCATTGAATCCACTGGCTATCAAACACATTAAAATAGAAGAGGGTCCAACCATCGGCTTCACTTCGATACCCAATTGATGGCACATCTCAACAGCTAAATTTCCTGGATCCGCGATGCATGGATTCCCTGCTTCAGAAAGCAGACCTATGCGGTTTCCAGTTTGCTTATGCTTTTGAATGAAGTTAAACAGTTCTTCGATATTTGTTTGGTGCTTATCTAACTCAAAAAAGTCAACCTCAGTATCAAATTCCATGGAGTTGCCAAGCTTGCGTAGGTGTCGTCTAGCGGATCGTAAATTTTCCACGATAAATACACGGGTGGAGCGCGCAATGTGGCGAACATCTTCTGGGATGTACGTCCAGTTTTCGCCGAGTGTAGTAGGAATCAAATACAATTGTGTTTGCATGACTTAAAGGTAAGGGTATTCAAAATATTTTCTGTAAGTGATTTCATTACAGATTTTTCTCAGTATGCTAAGCACTGACCGTTATCAATTCATGTGTACCTTTGTGAGAAACTAGGTTTATGCAAGATAATCAATGGGTGAAATGGATGCGCGTTATCGCCATTTTAGAAGGATTGAGTTACCTATTTATACTTTTGGTAAGTATGCCTTTGAAGTATATTTGGGAGATGCCAATGCCCAACTATATTGGTGGTATGCTTCATGGGTTATTGTTTGTGGTTTACATCGCTATGATTATTCCTGTCGCTCGGGTTTTATCATGGGATTTTAAAACAAGTATTATTGCGGCGCTTGCATCAATAATACCTTTCGGTACTTTTTGGTTTGAGCGTAAATTCCTAATATAGGTCTTTACTTAATCGCTTAAGTTGTATATTTAAGGAGTCAAAACAATTATAATGTATTTACGATTTTTTCTTTTTCTCCTTAGTGTAACCTTTTTAGTCGCTTGTACAAGTGAATCCGTGTATCAAGCAGATGCCTTGAAAGGCACATGGCATTGTTATCAATGGGATACAAATGGAGACATCAAACCCCTTAGTAAAGGGATTGCTAATTTTAAATTTGAAGATGGCAAGTATTACTATAAAGGTGGTGTGCATCAAGAAATGGGTAGTTGGAAATTAAAGGGAGAAAAGTTAGTAACTCAGGTGGAGGGACTCTTGCAAAAAGAAGTAGAAATAAGGAAACTTGAGAATGACACTATGATTCTGGATATGGTAGACAATGGCGTTCCGATGACGATGTATCTCTTAAAGGAGTGAGTAGTTTAATGTTTCTACTGATATACGAATTCCCCAATCTCAGCTAATCTGCTTTGGGCGAGCTTCATACTTTTGACATCTTGAAAACTCAAGATTAAATACTTTGGTGTTTGTTTTAATTGGGCATATTTAGGGTGTTCTTGTACAAACTGAATAATCTTTCCAAAAACATCGGTTTGATAAAAAGCTGATTCTTGATTCTGTATGAAATAGCAGGACATTTTACCATTTTTGGCAATCACCCTTTCCATGCCCAAGCTGGTTGCTAACCATTTCAATCGCATCCCGTTAAACAATTCTTTTACTTGTCGAGGGATTTCTCCAAAACGATCGGCTAAATGTTCTGCGAAAATGGCTAATTCTTCTTCGTCCTTGCAGTTATTTAAATCGGTGTAAATAACTAAGCGTTCACTCACCGTATTGATATAATTATCTGGAATTAGCATTTCTAAATCCGTGTCGATTTGACAATCACGAACAAAGTTTCGCTTTGTTTTTAGTTCCTCTTCGTACAATTCCTTGAATTCGGTTTCTTTTAGCTCAGTGATCGCTTCATCTAGAATCTTATGGTAGGTTTCGAAGCCTATTTCACTTATAAAACCGCTTTGTTCTCCTCCCAACAAATTACCTGCACCTCGAATATCTAAATCACGCATGGCTATGTTGAACCCACTTCCCAATTCAGCAAACTCTTCGATGGTTTTTAAACGCATTCGAGATTCGCGTGTTAGCGTGCTCATTGGTGGGGCGAAAAGATAGCAGAATGCTTTTTTGTTACTTCGGCCAACACGTCCTCGCAATTGATGTAAATCACTTAGCCCAAACATGTGGGCATTATTTATAATTATGGTATTCGCATTTGGAATATCCAATCCAGTCTCAATAATATTTGTACTCAATAGTACATCAAACTTGCGATCTACAAAATCTTTCATTGCCCGTTCAAGTTGATGACCTTCCAATTGCCCATGCGCGATACCTACATCCACATCAGGGAGCATACGATGGATCATTGTTTTTAAGTCTGCGAGATCTTTCACTTTGTGGTGCACGAAGAACACTTGTCCCCCACGATAGACTTCAAACTCGATAGCTTCTTTGATTAATTCCGGGTTAAAAGCATGTACTTCAGTGGTAACCGGTTGTCTGTTGGGCGGGGCTGTTTGAATCACACTTAAATCGCGGGCGCCCATGAGGGAGAACTGCATCGTTCTTGGAATAGGCGTAGCGGTTAAGGTCAAGGTATCCACATTAGCCTTCATTTGCTTTAACTTATCTTTTACTCCTACACCAAATTTTTGTTCTTCATCCACAATCAAGAGGCCCAAAGATTTGAACTTCACTTTTTTACTTACAATGGAATGCGTGCCGATAAGGATGTCTACTTTGCCCTCAGCCACATCCTTCAATGTTTTAGTTTTCTGGGCAGCTGTTTTGAATCTATTAATATAATCAACATTTACAGGGAAATCTGCGAAGCGCTCTTTGAAGGTTTCGTAATGTTGGAAGGCCAAAATGGTTGTGGGCACCAAAACAGCTACTTGTTGGCTATCGCAAACTGCTTTAAAAGCTGCACGCATGGCTACTTCTGTTTTCCCAAAACCCACATCACCACATACTAAGCGATCCATTGGCATCTCACTTTCCATATCCTTTTTGATATCAAGGGTCGCTTTTTCTTGATCAGGAGTGTCCTCATAAATAAAAGAGGCTTCTAATTCGTTTTGAAGATAATTGTCAGGCGGAAAGGCGTGTCCTTTCTGGGCTTTGCGTTTGGCGTACAGCTTAATCAAGTCAGCCGCAATGTCCTTTATTTGTCTTTTGGTTTTTGACTTGAGTTTGTCCCATGTATCGGTTCCAAGTTTATTTACCCTTGGTTGTTGCCCGTCCTTTCCAGTAAACTTTGCAATTTTATGCAGTGAGTTGATACCAACATAGAGTAAATCATTATTAGCATAAATGATGCGCACCATTTCTTGCAACTTGCCAGCCACTTCAATTTTTTCTAGTCCAGAGTAAGTGCCGACACCGTGATCAATGTGTGTGACGAAGTCTCCTGGTTGTAGTTCGTTTAAGGTTTTGAGAATAAGCGCCTTATCCTTTGAGTAGCCTTGACGAATTTTGTACTTGTGGTATCGATTAAATATTTGATGGTCAGTATATATGGCCAATTTTAAATCTTCATCCACAAAGCCAGCATGTATGCTTTTATTGATAGGAAAGAAGTTCACTTCCGCCTTTAAGTCTTCAAAAATGTGGTAAAAACGCTCAATTTGTTTAGGGTTTTCTGCAAAAAGGACATTGCTCAGCATATTCTCTTCATGATGCTTCAAATCCTTTATGAGCAGATCAAAATTTTTATTGAATGCCGTTTGCACTTGTTGAGTGTAGCGGATGGTGTAGCTATCTTTGAAGTACTGCTTGTCTCCGAACTCCACAATATTGTATTCTTGCATGGCATGAAGCACTTCAACAGGTGTTTCGAATGCGGCTTTCGGGTCTTCTTTTAAGAAAGGATTTTCGCTATACTCAATGTCGTTTCCAAATTTGTTTTTGATTTCAATAGCTTTCCGCATATTGGCGTCTAGTACTTCGATAAGGTAGTTGACATCTTTAATCCAAATACAAGTTCGAGGAGTTAGTACATCAAAGAAACTTGTTTTTTCTTCCGAGGTAAAATGTGTTTGCACATTGGGGACAATGGTGATGCGTTCAATCTTTTTTTGAGAATATTGGCTAATCGGATCGAAAGTTCGAATACTTTCCACTTCATCATCAAACAGTTCGATGCGGTAGGGAAACTCGTTGGCAAAGGAAAATACATCGATGATATCTCCCCGAATGGCAAATTGTCCTGGTTCGAATACAAAATCTGTTCGTTCGAATCCATATTCAACCAATAGCTCAATGGCAAAATCGACGTCGAGTTTTTCGCCAATTTTTACCCGAAGCATGGCCTTATGGAGTACGGTTTTCTTTACTACTTTTTCAAATAACGCTTCGGGGTAAGTGACGATTAGTTCGGCCTTCGTTGTCGGATTGGTAATTCGATTGATTGCCTCCGTACGCAGTTGCACATTACCTGCATTCAGCTCATGAATGTGTCCGCTTTTTTTGAAGGAATCGGGGAAAAAGAAAATATCTTTATTGTCAATCAAGTTGACAAGGTCATTATGGAAGTAAGCAGCAGAAATACTATCTTCCAGCACGAAAACATGACTGTTACGACTTTGTCGAAAAACGGTTTCAGCAATAAAAGCCCCGGCTGAACCAGCTAAGCCATTAAGATAAAGGTGCTGCTGCGATTCGGCTATAGTTTCCAGAATGTCTTTTGTTCTGGAGTCGGTTTTGAACTTACTTAATAAGTCGTCAAAGTTCATGCGCGGCAAAGGTATGGTATTGTGTTTAAGATGGAAGACATAAGACAGAAGATTTTTGAATTTAAAGCTTAGTTGTCAGGTATCAGAGGTCATATATCAGATGTTGGACTTTTCAGGCTGAGGGGATATATAGTCAGAAATGACGATGGCTAGACAATTCAAAACTCAGTTATTCAATCATTCAAATTTGTCGGATGAGATTTCGAGAGTAAAGCTTAATTTTGCATCCATGATGACAGAAGATCAAAGAGATGAAGTATTGCGAACGCTTCACGAAGATTTAGATATATGTAAAAACCTGCTTTGGACGGTAAAAGAGCAGATCTTGGATAACGATATTTCTAACTATCCAATATTTGTGGCAAGCAGTGAGGTGTTAGATCTTGGTAAACTAGTGGTGGACAAAGAATCAATGGAAATCAACTGGTATTTTATGGCGTCGCATTTAGAAGAATTTGCCATCAAGCAAATTATTGCGGAAGACAAAATAGATAGTTTTCGGAAAGTGTACAAAGAACATTTGGATGAACTTTGCATCTTTGTTATGACTGAAAACTCCGGCGATTTTGTGTTTTTACCGGTTTAAAAAGTTTAATCTGGAGTAAATCGATTACTTTGAATCTTTCTTTAAATAATTGACTCTTTAGCGTTATATTTAATCTTTCGTTTATATATAAGCATCTATTGCTATGCGTTATTTTTTATTTTGTTTTTCGTTTTTGACCCTGAGTTATGTGAGTGGTCAATCTGTTATAGCTGTTCAGGGAGATTCATATACTAGCGCCAATGTTCAATTAGATTTTACTTTAGGCGAGGTGATTATAGCTACTGTTTCTGATACTAACCAGGTGCTAACGCAAGGTTTTCATCAAACTCAGTGGGAGTTGACTGGTATTCATGACATTGATCCAGTTTATGAGGCGAATATTTTCCCTAATCCGACGAGTGAATATTTGACCGTGGAGGCAGCTAGTTTTAAGGGTGTTGATTATACGATGTATGATGCGATTGGAAAAACAGTCATACATGGCAAGCTGGATGCTCCAAAGACAGGTATTGCTGTCCAGTTTCTATCTGAAGGAAGTTACATTTTAGTCTTGTACAATGAAGCTCAGCTTTTAAAATCTTTTAAACTCATAAAACGTAATTAACCATGAAAAAAGGATTATTCTCAGTAATTATATGCATTTTTTCATTCTTATCTGTAATTGCCCAGGCACCTGAAGCTTTCAAGTATCAAGCGGTAGTTCGAGATGCTTCAAATGCTATTTTAAGTAATCAATCGGTAGGAATGCGCTTTGCAATTCAAGCGGATAGTATTGGTGGTCCGGTGGTTTATTCAGAAACTTTTGCGACAACAAGCAATGATTTTGGTTTGGTGAATTTGGAGATTGGAACCGGCTTAAGTAATGATGATTTTACGACTATAGATTGGGCAAATGGGCCGTACTTTATGGAAACTGCGATTGATATAACGGGTGATACCTTTTTTGTTGTATTAGGCACTAGTCAGCTTTTGAGTGTGCCTTATGCCTTATATGCTAAAACTTCGGGTAGTTCAACTCCTGGTCCTCAAGGTCCTCCGGGCATTGATGGTCCGCAAGGCCCTCCAGGTCCACAAGGCCCTCCAGGCAATGATGGTGCAACAGGCCCACAAGGCCCTCAGGGAACAAATTTTTTCAGTAATATGCAGGGAGGCAAAGTAGATATTGGTAATGTGGTAGCGCCCAATGAATTGAAAGTGGTTTCAGTAACTTTTCCTTCGCCATTTAACAATCCGCCGAATGTGATTTGTACTGCATCGGAGCAGCCAGGAACGATATATGATGACTCCTTCAATCTTACTACACGAAATATTACTACAACTGGATTTGAGATTGTGGTGAATCGAGTAGATGGAACCTGGTGGGGACAAGATGTGGATGCTTACTGGTTGGCGTTTGAGTAGTTTTTTTTTGTTGGCGGCATTTTTTGGGCTTTTCTCCAATCTGCGATAATGGTTTAATAGTATTGTTATGATTTGATATTTACCCCTCCCCATTGATTCGTTCTAAAGTTTAAAACAAATTTTGCTGAGCAAAAAAAAAAAATATATCTTAGGGCAAAAATTTGCTTTAACTCTTAAAACTTAAAAATGAAAAAACAAATATTTTCTTCAATTTTGTTCACAATGTTTCTTGCATGCAGTTTGTTTGCACAAGACCAAAACATTGAATACCGTCGAAGTTCTTTATCGATGATTCTTCTCGAATCAGAGTCTTTCCCTAACCAAGAGGATGTATTAAAATCTTGGAACAATTATCCTTTCCCGGATAAATACAATCAGCATGATATTAATACCAAATCTGTTAGTCTAAATAGTATTGAATTAACAGATGAGGATCTTATGAATGGCGGGTTTCTCAAAGATACTGTAAGTGGTTTACAGATTACTAAAGCTAAATTAGTCGGAAAACCGCTTAGATTTTTAAATGAAGAGCAAACATTGGCTTTTGCTTTGCCTGGAGAAAAGGAGGAAGTTCAACTTAAAATTGATAAGATTCTTGCGGATAAAAAATTAGCTAATCAGCTTGTGGCGGAATGGTTTAACGTGGGTGAAGATGGCAAATTTGATATGTCCGTAATCCAAGAAAGAGGGCTTTACGATGCTTCGGAGCTTGATGCTGGTGTAACAAGCGGTCAGCAAAGAGGTTCTGCTGCGTTGGCTGATGCAGGTAGAGAACTAATCAAAAACACTTTTGTTACGTTTACAAGTTTAAACTTTATTGAGAATGAGCCATTTGCTCGTGGTATTCGTGATGCGGCCATTGCGGCTGTTGCCTCATCTCCCGAATTAGTGAAGGTAGCAGCGGAGAAAGCTGCAGAGAAATTGTATGAAGCTACAAAAGATGGATACACTCTAACGTCTAAAACCTGGTTGTATCAGTTAAATTGGAGTGATTCATTGTTATATGTGACTTATGATTATTGGGATAATCCAGAAGCACTGGCGAATTCAGATGCGTTTTCCTTAGATTTTGTGGGGATGCAAAAGAATTTAAGTATGGTAGGATTTGCAAAGGACAAATCCTTGGACCAAATCATTGACAAGGCCTTGGTGCGAAATATTGATAAAGCATTCGTAGAGCTTCAAAAAGACAATGACGTGTTTAAGCCTAAAATGCCAATTATTTCTGTTGATCCTATGGTTGTTTTAATCGGTGAAAAAGAAGGAGTAACTGAAAAATCACAGTTTGAGGTTCTTCAAATGGTGTGGAATAAAAAAGAAGGTTTTACGGAATGGAAATCTATCGGGAAATGTAAGGTAGATAAAAAATATCCAATATGGAATAATATGTATAATGCTGGGGAAGAAACGGAAGAGCAGTTGGATGATGAAGGCAATGTGGTTTTCGGAACTAGATTCAAAGGTTCGAAAAGTATTCTTCCAGGTATGTTAGTTAAACAAATTAAATAAGTTTTATGAAGCGGTTATTATTATTTGTAGGTTTAATTCTATGTTTTGGGGCAGTTAGCGCCCAGAAAGGACAAAAAAAAGCGGATAACGAAACCAATGAGTGGCGTTATGAAGTAGAGGTTGTTGGAACGGGTGTTCAAGGGACATACCAAATAAAGGTGTGGACATATTCTGGAAATCAACAAACGGCCATCAATCAGGCGCAAAAAAATGCAGTACACGCAATAATCTTCAAGGGTTTTCCTGCGAGAGGTGGAGTTCAGGGTCAAAAAGCTTTAGCTAGAGATCCGATGTTAGAGCAAGAACAGGAAGCATTCTTTAAAGAATTTTTCAAAGATGGTGGCACCTTTCAGAAATATGTATTTCTTGCCAATAACGGAATTATCGCTCCAGGAGATATGATTGCTATGAGTAAAAAGGAATACAAAGTTGGAGTTGTGGTGTCGGTAAATGTGGCAGGTTTAAGAAAGAATTTGGAGGAAGCGGGTATTATTAAAAGTTTAAGCAATGGTTTTTAATTCGAGATTGATGAGAAATTTTGGTCTTTTTATGCTTTGTCTGTCTCTTCTGACGGCTTGTAATAGTTCAAGAATTGCGGGAAATTATAACTTTGAAACGGAATGTTTAGGCGTGGAGATGGATGGATCGCAGACTGTTAAAGCATGGGGAAATGGACGCAACAGATTTGATGCCACAGAGCAGGCTAAAAAAGAGGCAGTTAGTGATATTATCTTTAATGGCATTCTAAAAGGAAAGCAGGATTGTCAGGTCAGACCTTTAGTTGTTGAGGTAAATGCACGTGAAAAGTATGAAGATTATTTCAATGTCTTTTTTGCTGATAATGGTAGGTTTTTGGATTTTGTGAGCCTAAAGGACGCAAGATTAGGAAAAAAGATTAAGGGAGATCGTTTTAAATCGAGAAGTGGGATTACTTATGGTGTGATCTTACGTGTGCAGAGGTCAGAATTAAAAAAATTATTACTTAACGATGGAATTTTAAAATAACTAATATTATGATGAAAAAAATTATATTTATTTTGTTTGGCGCTATCCTAGCGTCAAGTATGTTGTTTGGTCAAGCAAAAAAACCAACTATTATGGTGGTGCCAAGTGACCTTTGGTGTAATCAAAATGGTTACATGCAAGAATTTAATAATGAAGGGAAGATAACCCGTGTACCAGACTATAGAAAAGCATTAATGACAGATGCTGACTTAAAACTGGTTATTTCGAAAATAGGTGAGTTAATGGCAGAGAGAGGGTTTCCTCTTAAAGACTTGGAGGCGTCCTTAAAGACTTTAGAAAGTGATGCGGCCGAGGATGCTATGCTTATGAGTAAGGATGGAGGTGAATTAAACGAAAGTCCGATAGATAAATTGAAGAAGGTAGCTAAAGCGGATATTTGGATACAAATGACTTGGACCGTGAATACAAGGGGGCCGGAAAAGTCAATAACGTTTAATTTGCAAGGTTTAGATGCTTATACAGACAAGCAAATTGCTGCGGCATCGGGTACCGGAGAGCCATCGTTTTCTGCGGCGTTTCCAGTACTTTTAGAAGAAGCGGTTTTATCTCATCTTGACAATTTTAATTATCAGCTACAAACCCACTTCGATGATATGTTTGAAAATGGACGTGAGGTAATTTTACGCATAATGACTTGGGATACCTGGGATTATGATTTGGAAACGGATGAGTTTGGCGATGACGAATTGAGTTTTTTGATAGAGGATTGGGTGGCTGATAATACGGTTAAAAATAGATTTAATACCACCACCGCAACGGAAAATATGATGTTGTTTGAACAAGTCAGAATTCCGCTGTATTATGAGAAAAATGGTCAACAACGTGCGATGGATACTAGAAGGTGGGCTAAGGGTTTGACGGGATACTTAAGCGACAACTTTGATATTGAATCTAAATTAATGATGAAAGGCCTGGGTCAAGCACAATTGGTCTTGGGTGGTAAATAAAAAAGATTAAAAATTACGTTATGAAAAATATTATATATTTCTTTTGTTTGTTTTCTGGAATGAGTGTTCTTGCGCAGAATGATTTGGATAAAGCGGATGATGCGGCTAGGATAACTTTGGCCGCTGTAGTTTCTGACCAAATCGATGGTTTGAATCCTTCGGAACAAATATTCTTGGAGAACAAATTGAATCAGATTACTGCTAAGCATGGAATGGGGGGAGCCGCTGCGAATGAGCGATTTATATTCACTGCTAATGTGCAAATTGTTACAATGGATATAACACCAACAGCACCGCCAATGCACGCCTATACGTTGGAGGTTAGTTTTTTTGTAGGAGATGGTATTGATGGCAAACTTTTTGCTTCAACCTCGAAGACTTTAAAGGGTGTTGGGGAAACGCAAACTAAAGCCTATAAAGCAGCTTTGAAGAATATCAAATCTACGGATGGCATATTTAAAACCTTGATGGAAGAAGGTAAAACTAAAATTATAGAGTATTACAATGCTCAATGTGATTTTATTCTCAAGGAGGCAGAAACTCTCTCAGCTCAGAATGATTTTGAGGCAGCTATTTATAAGTTGTCGGATGTTCCTGAAGTTTGCAAGGAATGCTATGACAAGGCAATGGATGCGATAGTTCCTATCTATCAAAAACAAATTGATTATGAATGTACTAAATTGATGGTTAATGCTAATAGTGCTTGGAGTGAAGGATTGGATGCTGGATCTGCTCAAGCGGCTAGTTCGTATTTAGGTAAGATCGATCCGAATTCAAAGTGTATTTCAGATGCTCAAAAGTTAACTTCAGAAATTTCTGCTAGAATTAAGGAGTTAGACCAAAGAGAATGGGATTTTAAATTAAAGCAACAACAGGATGATGTTGATCTTCAGAAAGCGACTATTAAGGCTGCTAGAGATATTGGTGTTGCTTACGGTGAAAATCAACCTAGTACTGTGGTTTACAGTTATGGTTGGTGGTAGTTGTTTTTTGGCTAGGAATATTACTAAAAGATAGATTTGAGAGAGGCAATGTTAATTACGTTGCCTCTTTCGTTTAAATTCATGGCCTACTTCCCAATACAAAACTTCCCGAATATAGTTCCTAGAATATCTTCATCAATGTCGACTTCTCCCGTAATGGTTCCTATGCTATTTATGGCATTACGCATATCGTGCGCAATCAGTTCGCTGGTCACTTGCATGTCAAAAGCATGCAGCACTTGGCTTACATCTTCGTAGGCTTGCTGCAAAGCTTCATAATGCCTGACATTGCTAACTACATGATTGCTCTCTGAACTGTTGAGATTATTAATGCGACTCAGCATTTTTTCTTTCAGCAGGGATACATCACCCTCGTTATGTGCTGAAATAAATAGCAAGTTTTCGTGGGTGCTAAAATCTTCATCCATTGATTGTGCTTTAGCTTCCACCAAATCATATTTATTAGCGAGAATGATTAAAGGGGCTTTACTGTTTTGTTCTTGAATCTCTCTTAACTCTTCTTTAAAAACAGCATAGCTGGTTGTACTGATATCGAAAATATACAGGATGAGTTCTGCTTTTTGTATGGTTTGAACCGCACGCTTTACACCAATGCTTTCAATCTCATCATCTGTGACACGAATACCTGCAGTATCTATCAATCGAAACAATACGCCTTCAATATTCAACTGGGCCTCAACCTTATCCCGAGTGGTTCCTGCAATTGTGCTAACGATCGAAATCTCATCGTTGGTCAAAGCATTTATCCACGAGCTTTTTCCCGCATTCGGTTTCCCCACTAAAGCCACAGCCACTCCATTTTTGATGGCATTACCATATTGAAAGGATTTTTTCAATGCACCTAGCACTTGCTGAATTTGCTTAACATGATCAATCAAATCCGAACGGTCAGCAAACTCTACATCTTCTTCGCTAAAATCCAATTCTAGTTCCAGTAAAGCTGCGAAATCAATGAGTTGTGTTCGTAGCGTTTTCAATTCGTTGGCAAAGCCTCCGCGCATTTGTTGTAAAGCCAATTCTCTACCTGCATCGGAATTGCTGGCAATTAAATCGGCTACGGCTTCTGCTTGGCTTAAGTCGATGCGGCCATTAAGAAAAGCCCTTAGGGTGAATTCACCAGGCTGTGCCATTTTGGCTCCGTTTCGAATAAGTACTTGAAGGATTTGTTCGAGGATGAAAGGCGAACCATGTCCGGATATTTCTACGCTGTCTTCCGTCGTAAATGAACGAGGCGCACGAAACAAGCTAATAACGACTTCGTCGATAATTTTATCGCCATCATAGATGTGGCCATAGTGAAGGGTATGGCTTTGTGCTTGGTTAAGATTACTGCCCTTAAATACCTTGCTTGCAATGGAAATAGCTTCTTTCCCCGAAACACGGATTACGCCGATGGCACCTACACCATTAGCTGTGGCAATGGCTGCTATTGTTGAGTTATTGTCCAACATAATTGCAAAGGTAAGCTAAACTAAAATTAAACTTTATAAAACCTGTTTCAACAAACTTGGTGAATCGATAGGTCTTGACTTATGAAAGATTTAGTTTCGGCATTCGTATCTTTAGTATACAATCGTTTAGCATGAAAATATTAATGATCTGTTTAGGAAATATTTGTCGGTCGCCCTTGGCGGAGGGAATTATGCGTGCTAAAATTGAGGAGGCAGGCTTAGACTGGGAAGTGGATAGTGCTGGAACCAGTGGATTTCATGCAGGAGAACAACCCGATAAGCGTTCGATTCAAGTGGCGAAGAAATATGGAATCGATATTAGTCAACAACGAAGTCGACAGTTTCGCGGATGGGATTTTGAAGTTTTTGATAAGATATATGTAATGGATTCAAGTAATTACCGCGATGTTGTGGCTATGGCTCAGTCGTCAGAAGAAAAAGCCAAGGTTGACTTGATTATGAATGTTATTCAACCGAACAAGAACATTGCTGTTCCTGACCCGTATTATGGTGAATTTGGTTTTGAAAATGTTTATCAAATGCTTGATGAGGCCTGCGCACAAATTATAGTCAGAGGCTAAGTTTCCCGGAACTTCCGCTCAAATTCCGGTGACAAAAAATAGTTGAAATAATATCATTTTTTTGCATCAATTTTACATGCAATTTTCTAAAAAATGATACACCCTCACACCCAATTAAGGCTTATAAATGATACCGTGGGATACGGTGTTTTTGCCACCCAATTTATTCCGAAAGGAACAATTGTTTACGTAAAAGATAGCATGGAGATTGAGATTTCTCCAACGCAATACCTGCTCTATCAACCCGAGATGCAAGAGGCTATCGAAAAGTATTCCTATATCGATGAACGCGGCTATAGAATCATTAGTTGGGATTTTGGTAAATATGTAAACCACTGTTGCAACTGTAATTCCATTTCTACCGGGTATGGTTTTGAAATTGCTATTCGTGATATTCAACCGGGTGAACAAATCACAGATGAATATGGCATTTTTAACCTACAGGAAGAAATGATCTTGGAATGCGGCTTTGCTGCTTGCCGCAAAAAGATAAAGCCGAGCGATTTTGATGATTATTATCAGGAATGGGATGAAAAGATTAAGGATGCGCTGCCTCGTTTACACGAGGTTGAACAAGCATTACTTCCCTTTCTGGATACGGCAACAATTCAACGCTTAGATGATTATGTCCGAGACCCCTCCAGCTATCGATCGGTTTATCACTTGCGATTTAAGTCGTAATCGACATACGAAATACTTTGCTTATACACCCGAAAGGGAATAATCGTGTCGCAGGATAACTGCTCACACATTTGTTTTGCCACTTCATCAAATACCCAGTTTTCCGCATAAATAGCTGTGCAGATGTCTTGTAGTGCCCATGCATTCAGATCGATAAAAGTGTCTTTTTCGGTATAGAATAATGGGATGTCTTGAGCCGGTTTGAATTGACTAACATGAAGTTGTCGATTAGGGCTTGTTCCTGAGTATAAACTAAATGACAAGGAGTTATCCCACAATCCTAATCGATTGAAGAATGGCATGAGGATAAAGAAAACAAGAACCGTAAGCGAAAGAATGTTTTTGTAGCTTAAGTAGCTGTCTCGCAATGTACTGAATAAGCTCCAATTGAGCGCTATCATACTAATATTCCAAATCCACACAATAGGATTCCAATCAAGTCCCCATGGTCCAATACTGAATAAAATGCCCAGGTGTAAAACTAGCGCAGCGTAAAGGCCAATTTTCCGTGTTTTTGGAAGGAGTATGAGTATAGCAAGAATCATTTCTCCAAGGGGAATGCTGTACGCAATAAACTGCCAGGGAGAGTTTTGCCAGCTCTCCAATGAAACGTAGTGAAATGCATAAAGCATATTCGGGAATACGTAATGAATAAAATTTGTGTTTAACTTGGTTAATCCACTATGGAAGTAAATACCCACTAAGATAAGATACAAGGCACTTGCTTGATTTTCTTCCCCTTGCTTCCGAAGAACAGACAAGCACACAAGCATAGCGAGGTATTGGAAGTAATAAGTTTGTAAGCGATTGATATCATCTATGACCAAAATACTAAAGGCGAGCACAGATAAGATAATACCGTATCGGTAAAGTTTATTGGATAAACTTAAAAGTAATCCGAGCACCAAACTTGAGCTACAAATATTTTGCATGAGGGTGCTTAGTTGGATCGTGTCCTGCCACATCCCAATGGTTGGAATTATTCTCGAATCTCCAAACCATAGTTTATTGGCGATGAGTATCGTAAATAAAAAACTTACAACTAGCACATAGCGTATGGCTTGAGCACCTTTCATGATGATTCGGCAATACTTTTTGCAATTATCCAAGCACCTGTCCAAGCGGCTTGGAAATTAAAGCCTCCTGTTATCGCGTCAATATTTAGAACCTCTCCAGCAAAATATAATCTTGGATGAAGTTTACTTTCGAAACGTTTAAAATTAATTTCACTCAGCTCTACGCCACCGGCAGTTACAAATTCATCTTTGAAGGTGCTTTTCCCTTTGATTGAGTAGCTGCCAGCGGTTAACTCATCCCTGAGTTTTTGAATTTCTATTTTTGAAATATCCGCCCAATTCTTATCTGATTTATCCAGGGCGTGTAGTACCAAGTTTTCCCATAAGCGCTTGGGCAAATCGAATAAAGGATTTTTACGAATCATTTTTTTGCTTTCTGCATTCTTGCTGCGTATCAATTCGTCTTTACATGCTTCTGGTGATATATGCCCCAGCCAATTGATCTGAATATCGAATTGATATTTTATTTTATTGAGCTGCAGGGCTCCCCAGGCCGATAGTTTTAAAATAGCAGGGCCACTGAATCCCCAATGGGTGATTAGAAGGGGGCCTTCACTAATGAGTTTTTCATTTTTCACTTTGACTTGTGCATTAGGAACAGATAGACCCATAAGGGATTCAATACGTGTATCTTTACAGTTGAAGGTAAATAAAGATGGGACGGGCGAAATGATTCGATGGCCTAGATCTTTTTCGATAACTTGCCAAACTTGCGGGCTACTTCCTGTAGCAAAAACCACATGTTCCGCTTCGTATGAATGTTCGCCGCATAGCAAGTGCCAATGCTCATTGAAGTGGATGCTGTCAAGTCGTTGGTGCAAATTAATTTTAATGTCTAATTTGTTAGCATAATCCATGAAGCAATCGATGATACTTTGTGAAGAATTACTTGCTGGAAAAACGCGATTATCTTCTTCAATTTTAGTTGGAACTCCTCTGTCGTCAAGCCAGCCCATCATGTCGCCTGTGCAAAATTGATGAAAGGGCCCCAGCAATTCTTGCTCTCCTCTTGGATAGTGCTTGACTAGTTCACGGGGCTCAAAGCAAGCATGCGTCACATTACATCGTCCGCCACCAGAGATTGCCACTTTTTTGAGCAGCTCTTTGCCTTTCTCCAATATTAACACCCGATGATTGGGCGCTTGCTCTTTAAGATTGATTGCTGTGAAGAAGCCAGCTGCACCGCCACCAATGATTATGGTATTCCAAATAGGTGTCACTTGCGGACCAGTCGAATGAATGAAAAATCATAGGCATGCTTATCATCCGCTTGATGATGTTCTGACCACTCTTCTGTCCATTGATTATAGTCGATTTCTGGGAAGAAGGTGTCTGCTTGTGGAAAGCTTTTGTGTACTTTGGTTAACACGATTTCTTTGCAATAGGGCAAAGCGGCTTTATAGATTTCTCCGCCGCCAATAATGTATTTTTCTGTTTCCTCGCATTTTTCAGCTAATGCAAAAGCTGCATCCAAACTATTTACCGTATGCGCTCCTTCGGGAAGCGAATAATCTTCATTTCGTGTGATTACAATGTTGGTTCTATTCGGTAGTGGACGAAATTTTTCAGGGAAACTTTCATAGGTTTTTCTTCCCATGATGACATCCGCCCCAGTGGTGTTTTCTTTAAACCAACGCATGTCTTTGGGTAGTCGCCATAGCAGATCGCCCTGAGCTCCTATCTCATTATTCAACCCAGTAGCTACAATTATTTTATAGGACTGTTTCAATTTCATTGGATGAAGGTAAAACGATTTTTAGTAATTCAATAATTCGGTTTTTGTAGCTTTCGTGCTCCTCTAAATCGAGACATAGTGGTGGCACGACTCCAAGTCGTGCCACCACTATAAAGATCGCTTAAAATCATTTTGAATATTCATCACATTGAGTGGATGGCGGATAATTTCTAGTTGGTCATAAAGTATGCCGACTTTTCGGTGCAATCCGATTATAAAAGAGTCATCTGAGTCTGAAGAGTAATGAAAACAATGTAATTAAGAAAATTGCTCCAAAAAACGCTTATCATTTTCAAAGAATAAGCGAATATCGTTGATGCCATATTTGAGCATAGTGATTCGTTCGATGCCCATCCCGAAAGCAAAGCCAGTATATTCTTCCGGATCGATGCCAGCATTGCTTAAGACAGCGGGATCTACCATGCCGCAGCCGCCTATTTCAACCCATCCGCTATGCTTGCATACCGCACAACCTTTGGAATCACAGATAAAACAGGAAACGTCAATTTCCGCACTTGGCTCAGTAAAGGGGAAATATGACGGTCGCATGCGAATATTATCGCTACCGAACATTTCTTTAGCGAAATAATATAAAGTTTGCTTGAGGTCTGCGAAACTCACGTTTTTATCGATGTACAAGCCTTCAACTTGATGGAATGTGCAATGCGCACGTGCTGAAATAGTTTCGTTTCTGTACACACGTCCGGGTGTAATAATACGAATCGGCGGCTTTTGCTTTTCCATCACACGAATCTGTGCTGATGAGGTGTGTGTGCGTAGTAATTTATTAGCAGCATAGTCGATATAAAAAGTATCCTGCATATCACGTGCAGGATGATTTTCAGGCAGATTTAATGCAGTAAAATTGTGCCAATCATCTTCGATTTCTGGCCCATCTTCAACTACAAAGCCAATTCGCTTGAAAATCTCAATCATTTCATTTTTTACCAAACTTAAGGGATGACGAGATCCTACTTCATAAGGCACACCTGGTGCGGTTAAATCGAGTTTGGAAGCTTCTTGTTTTTTATTGCTTTTTCCAAGGCTTTTAGCTTCTTTTACTTTCTCTTCAGCGCTTTGTTTAATCTGATTGACTAATTGGCCAAATTCTTTCTTTTGTTCATTAGGGATGTCCTTTATCGCCCCGAATAAATCTTTCAAAAGCCCTTTACTTCCAATGTACTTAATTCTAAATTCTTCTGCCTCACTAGCCGAATTGAGTGTAGCATTTTGGATGTCTTGAAGAAGTTGTTTTGCCTTGTCAAATGCATTCATGGTGTAAAAATAAGGTTTTAGTCTTTAAGACAAATAGATTAGCGCTATTAGAGAAATAGTCTAGCTTCGCAACCTCTAGCTATCTGCTGTAATTCGGAGATTCTTTGGTAATGGTTACATCATGTGGATGACTCTCTCTTACACCCGCGGAGGTAATAACGGAGAATTTCGCCTTTTTCAAACTCTCGATATCTTTTGCTCCGCAGTAGCCCATACCCGCGCGCAGTCCACCGATGAACTGATGCATAACTTCTGTAAGTGTCCCCTTGTAGGGTACTCTGCCTACAATACCTTCCGGAACAAGTTTTTTAATATCGTCTTCGACATCTTGAAAGTAACGATCTTTCGATCCTTGCTTCATGGCTTCCACACTACCCATTCCTCGGTATGACTTGAATTTTCTACCTTCAAAAATGATTGTTTCTCCTGGACTCTCATCCGTGCCAGCAAAAACAGATCCAGCCATGACAACGTCGGCTCCTCCTGCCAAGGCTTTTACAATATCTCCAGTGTAACGGATACCCCCATCGGCAATAACTGGAACACCTGCCTTGGCGCAAGCTAGAGAGGCTTCATAAATGGCCGTTAACTGCGGAACACCAACTCCAGCTACCACGCGCGTCGTGCAAATTGAACCAGGCCCTACGCCAACTTTCACTGCGTCAACACCAGCATCAATTAAGGCTTGAGCCCCTTCTTTTGTGGCGATATTGCCCGCTATCATTTGTAGCTCTTTAAACTCTTTTTTCGCTCGTTTCACAGCATTCAAGACTCCCGCAGAATGACCATGGGCGGTATCGATGGTAATCACATCAACGCCAACGTTTAATAATGCCTCAATTCGTTCGAACATATCACCTGTAACACCCACGGCAGCTCCAACCATTAATCGACCGAAACTATCTTTACACGCATTTGGATAATTTTGCACGCGAAGGATATCCTTGTAGGTAATTAAACCTACAATCTTACCGTCACGACTAACTACAGGTAGTTTTTCGATTTTATGACGCTTTAATATTTCTTCGGCGGCGACCAAATCGGTGCCTTCAGGTGCAGTAACGAGTGTTTCCTTTGTCATTAACTCGCTTACTTTAGCTTCTAATCTTGTTTCGAAGCGTAAATCTCGATTCGTTAGAATACCTATTAGCTTATCTGTTTTATCGATGATCGGAATTCCACCAATTTTATTTTCCTTCATGAGGTTTAAGGCCTCACCTATCGTGGCATCCGGCATCAAGGTAATGGGGTCAACGATTAATCCGCTTTCCGACCGTTTAACTTTTCTAACTTCACTAGCCTGCATTTCGATGCTCATGTTTTTATGTAGCATGCCCATGCCTCCTTCACGTGCCATAGCTATGGCCATGGCTGATTCCGTTACAGTATCCATTGCCGCAGAAATTAAGGGCAAATTAATAGTTATATCTCGTGTAAGTTTGGTCTTGATATCAACTTCTCGGGGTAAAACTTCTGAGTGGGCGGGAATAAGCAGGACGTCGTCGAAGGTGAGTCCTTGCTGTGCGAATTTATCTGAAATTGGATTCATTGCGAACTAATTTCACCCAAATGTAACCATATTCGCTTAACTTGCCAAGACTTACGAAGTCTTTAAGACTTAGCAAGTCTATATAAACGATACAACACCAACAGAACTGCTGGAACTAAAATGATAAATTTGATACTAGCACAATAAAAAGCTAAGGAAGCAGAAAATTGCGTACCCTGATGGTACACAATTTGAAGTAGACCGATATTCTCTATGCCATCTAAAATTCCCGCAAGAATCGGCACATATTGCATGTATTTCAACCAGGGTTTTTGACTCTTGCTCCACCAATCTTGCAAAACGAGGAATAAACTTCCGGCATAGCCTATGATGAAAATATAATCGAAGAATAATGAAAACTTCTTTAAGGGTATAGCATCAAGTGCCTCCCATTGAGCCACCATGTCATTGGCCACGTCTAGGGTGTGGGCTAATTCGAAGGCAATTATTCCTGGGCCGGGTTTGTCGACATAGCGCAAGACGATTGCTCCAATGACGAAAATGACAAAACAAACTTTAAACGCGGTTGATTTCATTTATTCAAACTTTATGACGGCTTGATTGAAAACTCCTTCTGGAGTTTGAGTATACACTCGATAATATCCAGTATTCCAGTTTGAAGTGTCAATCATTTTGTCTTTTCCTTTGTATACCATTTGACCGAGGCTATTAAAAACAAGAATATCCAGAACGCCATAATCCTGTGGAAAGGAAAGTAGAAGGATATCGTTTTGGTAAACCATACTTACTTTTGTTTGATTCAATTGGTCTCTTATTCCGACGAAGGGTTCACCCTTAAAAAATTCCCAAATAACTTGGGATGCATCAAAGTCTCTATTCGTATTGTTTCCCCCTAGTTCTATTATGGCATTCGGCCAGGTGTGTCCACCACCGGTAATTTTATACAAAATAACTTCTGAATCGTCTGTCCCGTTGGCATAGGCATATCGCTGGGCTGTGCAATTGTCATTCGTATTAATGTCGGGTAAATCAAATATCATTGGAGTTGTATCACAATTGTTAATGGCAACCCACTTGTCAACTACATCTTCGATTGATGCTACGCCTATAGAACCATTATAAGGCACTGTCAGGTCACTTGTTCCATGAATTTGCATGACAGGCACTGGTCCTCCTGGTGCGCAATTATTAAACAAATTACTATTCATTGACCCTGTTACAGAGGCGATTTTAGCTATCCTATTATCTAATTCACAAGCTAATTTGTAACTCATATACCCACCATTGCTCATACCTGTTGAGAAGACTTTAGATTGATCAATATTGTAAGTAGCTGAAAGTCGATCGATTAACTCATTAATAAAGGCTACATCATCAACGGCTCCAGCGTTAACAAATGCATTCCAATACCTTGTCCCGCTTAAATCATTCGTGCCATTCGGATGGACAACCAAAAAATTATCGACATCAGCTAAGTTTTTAAAGTTACCATATAAGCTCTGCTGTGTTGCATTAGAACCATAACCATGTAGATTGATTACTAAAGGAACTGCTAAAGAACCATCATAGATGGCCGGTACATAAAGGATGTAATCGCGCTGATACCCATCAAAATTGAATGTGTCTAAAACGGTGGTTTGCGCTTGGAGAATTTGACTGAATCCTAGAAATATGGATACGAATAGTAGTGTTTTTTTCATGTCGAAACATTTAAGATTGTCCCGAAGATACAAACAACTAGCGAATAACCGTTACGATACCTTTTTTCTCTACATTGGTTCCGTCTGCAGCACGGAATTTGATTAGGTAGGGATAACCTCCAATAGGAACAGGGCTGCCATTATGTTCGCCAAACCAACCCGCGTTCGGGTCATTACTTTCGAAAATCAATTCACCCCAGCGATTAAAAATCTGCATGCTGTAGTTGGTCGGATCACCAAAGACAATCACCGGCTTGAACTCATTGTTTATTCCATTTGCTGCAATAGCGTTTGGAATGTATACCGATGGTCGCTGTTCAATGCAATTCTGGTTCGATGAGCTGACGAGTGATTCAATTGTTCCATTGGGATGGTTAAAGGTGTATTCTGCTTGTACCTGGTAGCAAAACGTTCCTCGTTGATTGGCAAAAGCGCTTATGTCATCGATATATTCATAATTTTCATCTCCACCTGCCAGGGTGGCTATGAGTTGAAATCCTGCTCCATAATCACGAAAAAGTCGATACGTGTTAACAGTGGCAAATTCCAGTTCAAAAGCATTCCACTCTATACTATTTTGAAAAAAGTCGAAAAGATCCGGCTCCACATATATCGTCCTTCCAATGGTTGATCGATGGTCGTCACCACAACTATCATTCGCATTGATTTGATAATACCTGGCTGCTAGGTATTCGACTGAGGCAGTGTCGGGCAAGTATATATTCCCTAGGCCTGGAAATAGATTAGCATCGTAGCGTTGAGCTAAATCAAAATCAAGGCCTCGTTTACTTGTGTCAATTTGCAAGTTGCGCAATTCGGATAAACTATCTATAAAGAAAGTGATATCTATCTGACTATCACTAACCCAAGACAAGGTACGAATGTAAAATTCTCTCGGAGGCTGAACTATCTCTGCACTATCAATAATCCATTGACTATTACTTCTTGGTACACCATTTTGGTCTATAACTTCTACGCGGAAACGAATTTCATCGTTGTCGATAAAATCAAAGAAATTGAATATGGTTTGTCCGCTTGTCAAAGTATCTACTTGTTCAATAGGTCCGCCATTAACCTGAATAGAAAGATGATATTCAAAATTTGCTGCGTATGGATTGTTGTAAGGCTCCCATTCGTATTCTATCAATTGATTGCATCCTTGTTGATCTACGCTTACATTGAGTAGTTCATAACCGATGGGATTATATTGACTTAAGTTGTCACAACAATCCAAGTAGATAAGGGTGTACACCAAATCAGGGTCATCAATATTAGAAATACTGTCTATGTAGCATGTATTGTTGATACCAAAAACAGTATCGAAGGGTTGAGCTAGTCCATTAGGCAATAAATAAGCAATTACGTATCCACAGGTCTGGATAAATTCACTTTCATCCCAGCAAATTTGAACGCCTGAAGGAAGAACATCCAATGATTGTATCTCTGGTTGAAAAGATCCAAAAGCATTGGTCGCAATTTCCGATATAACCGGGGCTTGTCCCGGACAATTGTAATTATAAATGATGTAGTAATACAATGGGTCCCCGATATTGAAAGCGTTTACATGCGTAAAGGTGGTTTGAGCGGCATTGACTACCGTAGTGACAAGGCTAAAGGTTCCTGCGGGGTCATTGGCAACCCAAACTTCATAACTCACAAATGGTCCACAAGGGGCAGGGGGTGGGCTCCAACTAAGCAGCACGTCATTATTTTGACTTTCTACGCAAAGAATTTCTTGAGCTTGCAGTTGAAACGCAAACATTCCTACTAAAAGGATGAGTAATTTTTTAAAGTGAAATCCCTTCATTTATCCGGCAACAATTTTGGTCATTTTATCGAAGTTTAGATACTGTTGAGCAAGTTCTTGTAATTGCTTTGCATCAATTGCGTGTATATTTTCCAACTGCTTATTGAGCACATCTAAATCGAGTCCAAAAATAACAAAGTTTTTCAAGGTGCTAATCATACTAAGCGGACCATCGGCGCTTTTCATAATTTGTCCAATCATATAATTTTTAACCATTGCCAACTCAGCAGCGGGGATTTCTTCATTTTTTAAACGATTAATCTCCTTTTCTATTTCGCTAATCGTAGCATTTTTGTATTGATTCCCTACTTCTGTTGCAATACAAAAGTATCCCGTATCCATTAAAGGGTTTAGAAATGAATAGATACCGTAGGTGTATCCTTTTTCTTCTCGAATATTTGACATCAATCTACTCCCGAAGTATCCCCCAAGCACGGTATTGAGTATTTGGAGGTTTTCAAAATCTTTGTGATAGATATTGATGCTAGGCATACCAATTCGGATCGCCGATTGTAGTGCGTTTTTTGATGTAATTTCTTTAAAATCTGGTTCCTGTGGTTGAATATTCGCTTGATGCTCATCGCCAGAATGTAAACTTAACTTACTAAATGAGTCGCTAATAAGTTTATGGATTGTTGCTCCGATATTTCCCGCGGCAAGAACAATTGATTTTGAATTTAAATGCAAGCCCTCCATGTAATATTGAAGAAGATCCTCCCGGTTTATTGCATCGATATCTTTAGCATCAGACAAATATCCAAAGGGATGCTCCGCTCCAAAAATTGCCCGATTAAAGTATTGGGTTGCTATGTAGCTATTCTTTTCCCACTGCACCGCCAGCTTTTGCTTGCTTTTTCGTTTAATTTTTTCGATTTCTTTTTCGGGGAATTGAGCATTTTGAAGAACGTCCATTAGTAATGGGAGGAGTTCGGCAAACTTATCGCTCAAACAAAAAAGACTTACCTGTGCGCTATACATGTTTGCCTGAATTTTAATCGTGGCACCATAAAAATCGAAAGTTTCAGCTATCTCTCGCGCAGATTTTGAGTTGGTTCCTTTCAACAGCGTACTTGCGCACAATCCTGCGAGCATGCGTTTTTTTTCAAAAAACCTTCCCCCAGGCATCAAGATGTTTAATTGTAAGATATTTTGACTAGTGCCATCCAGCGTGTATACTTTAAGTCCGTTAGACAATGTTTCTTCATGCACATGACCTAAGGATAAACTATGAGGAAGTTGTACTTTGGGTGCTATCGTTCTATTCATTTGAGCTGGCATTGTAGTATAAGGTATTTGAGTTGGCTTCAGTAAAAATTGATTCGGCAATACGTTTAATTTGTTTTGGGGTAACTGCGTGATAAAAGGTCTGTTCGTTGTTGTATAAATGCATGGAGTTTATAGATTTGAAATAAGCCATGTTAAACGCTTTGCTTTGGTGGCTTTCATTCGTAAAAGCCAAATAATTACAAGCTTTGTTAATCACTTTTTCCAATTCACGTTTCTCAACAAGTGTTTCTTGTAAATCATTGAGGACAGAAATAATAGCAGCATCTATTTGCTGTAAGCTTATGCCATCTTCAGGTTTCGCTTCTATAATGAGCAAATTGTGTTCGTCTGTCCCGCTGAGGTAGGCGTCTATTTCAGTGCATAGTCCCAAATCATCAACAAGGTATTTGTATAAGCGTGATGAATCACCTGTTCCAAGGATTTCTGTAATCACATCTAAGGCATAATAATCAGCATGTGTCCGATTAAAACAATGATAGGCTTTATAAATAACGCTTGAAGGCACATCTCTTGTCACTTCTTTAGTTCTGCCATGGGTTTGTTTATCCTCTTCTTTGATGGGCTGCTCGATGGAAGGGCCAGCAGGAATATCTCCGAACCATTTCTCAACTAAAGGGATAACATCTGCTGATTTAACTCCACCAGCTATGCTTAGAATAGCATTATTTGGCCGATAGTAAGTATAAAAGAAGTCTTTGGTTTCTTGCAGGGTTATGTGTTCAACGTGTTCGAGTTTTAGACCGATAGTTGGCCAGCGATAGGGGTGGCTTTTGTAGCACAAGTCCATTAGTAAATGCCACACATCACCGAAAGGTTTGTTTAGGTAGTTTTGTTTAAACTCTTCGCATACTACAGAGATTTGGGTGTCCAGGCTTTGCTGATTAAAATCCAATTCAAGCATGCGATCACTCTCTAGCCAAAGCGCTGTTTCTATATTAATGGCTGGTAAAGTTTCATAATAGTTTGTTAGGTCGACGGTGGTAAAAGCGTTGTTGTCGCCACCTGCAACTTGCAAGGTGCTATCGAAGTGAGGGATGTTTTTAGATCCTTCAAACATGAAGTGCTCGAACAAATGAGCGAAACCTGTTTTTTCGGGGTTTTCATGTTTGGAGCCCACTTTATAAAGCATATTAAGTGTAACCAGCGGCGTACTATCAATTTCTTCAACCAAGACGGTTAGTCCATTGGGGAGTACAAATTCTTCAACTGTAGTCATGCCCTAAAGGTAAGAACTTGTGTACGATTAAAATGCGCAAAAAATAAAAAACCCGAAGTGTGAACTTCGGGTTTTTTAAAGTGCATGTGATTAACTAATTATTCAAAAACAATAGTCAGCTCAACACGTCTATTCTCCTGACGACCTGCAGCAGTTTCATTGCTGGCGACAGGTCTTGTTTCTCCATATGCTTCGGTTTGAATTCTTTCCGAACTAATTCCTTTTTCGACAATTAGGGTCTTAACAGCATTCGCTCGCATTTCGGACAACACTTGGTTGCTTGCTTCAGATCCAACATTGTCCGTATGTCCTTCAATCAATAAAATGTAATCCGGATGAGCGTCGAGAATTTCGGCAAGCTCCTCAAGTGAAGAAAATGATGAGCTTTTGATAATTGCGTTACCCGATTCGAATTCTAAATTCTTGAATGCTAAATCCAGTGCTTCTTCCACTTCTTTTTCTATTACAGGACATCCCTTGTTCTCGATTGGGCCTGCAGTTAGTGGACAATCATCTTCACTATCTTGAAGCCCGTCACCGTCTGTATCTGGACAACCGTTAAACTCCACTAAACCAAATACCTTAGGACAAGCATCATCTTTGTTTAGGATGCCATCGTTGTCATCATCATCATATGGACAACCTTTGTTTTCGATAGGTCCTGCTACAGTAGGACAAGCATCTTCGCTGTCTTTGATGCCGTCGCCATCCGTGTCTGGACACCCATTAAATTCTTCAAGTCCAGCTAGCGTAGGACAATCGTCTTCACTATCTTGAAAACCATCTTCATCTGAATCAGGACATCCGGCGAAAGCTTCGATGCCTTTTTCTTCCGGACACTTATCGTTCATGTCGCTAATACCATCGCCATCTGTATCTGGGCATCCATTGAATTTTTTGATGCCAGGTACATCCGGACAGTCATCTTCGTCGTCCAAGATTCCATCATCATCTCTATCTTGATCGGGGCAGCCTTTCGTTTCCCATGTTCCGGTCTCTTTTTTACATTCGTCATATTTCTTGCTTACATGATCGCCATCTTTATCCTTTAATTTTTTCGCAATCGGAATACTCAAATTCATATATACATTCGCATCGTAAATGGTCGACTTTGCAAAAAGTGGTAAAATATCGTTGGTCCCCAAGCTCAATGGACCTAAACGAACCCCTGTGCCAAAATGAGGATTGCCGTGTGTATTTATAGAAAAAGGCAAGTAAAGCGCAAACCATTTATGTTCATATCGAGGTGTTAAGCTAAACTCTGAAATCCCTCGTGTTTTTTCTGGGTTTTTCTTGAATCCGGGTGCAATACTAGCACCAAGATTAGCGTAGAAGTTTTTCCATAAATTGTAATCAAGGTAAGCGTTGATGCGCATCGGTAAAGAAACATTATAAGTCCCTTTTTTTGCGCTTGTTTCATTAAAAATAGATGCCAGCGTATCTTCGAAACCTTGTAAACCAGTATTTTCAAAGTCCTCGAAAGCCGCACCGAACGTTTCTTCTATGTCGATATCTGGTCGGTCGGCAAAATATTCCCCAAATACACCATTATCTCTTTGGTAGGTGGTAAAGCCCATGTCCATGATGCCCAAACCTACTTTCAACTTGTATTTTTCCTTTCTTGGATCTAGGTAATCAGGATTGCCGTCCATGCCATATTTGTAATCGTCCACCTTCGGTCTAAACTCCCATACTGCACCCACATCTAAGCCAACACCAAACCGTGTTCCTTTGGTTGCGTTACCTCCGATATCATCGATATTAGTTCCTAAGATTGAGGAATATCCAAAGCGCACGTCAGATTGCGTAACAGTAACTGTTGAATCTGTTGGAAAAGTTACGTCGAGGTTGTCCGAGTAAAAGTAGGTATTGGCGATTCCTTGCGTTAGTTTAGCTGTCCCCGCAAAGGAGACGAAATGTTTGCCTGTGTTTAAAAGTGTTGTGCCATATGTTATACCATATTCTGCCCAAGTATTACTTTGTATAGAAAAATTTTCGTTTTGAATACCGACATTATACAATGAGGATAATAGTAATTCATTGTAGGACATGGTAGCAAGATTTTCATCTACTCCATTCACGTTAGTGTGTGTACGAAGGCGCATGCTTAGTCCTATTGCATGACTTTTTTGCTTACCAAAATTAGCCATAAACGACAATGGCGCCAGCACCTCGCCAGAAACATAAACTCCCTTGCGTTTGCCGTTTAAGCGTTCCACTAAATAATTGTCAGAGAAGTCGGGGTCTTCAAAAGCAAAGCTTCGGTCGCTAAATAATGCTGAGCGCTTAATGCCTAAATAATTGTTGCTTACCGTGAATCCAGCACCTACAATATTCATATGAAAACTATAACGGCTATCTACGATTTCTGCTGGGTTGTAGCTCAGGGAATAAACGCCAGAATAGTTGTCGGTGTGGTGACCGAGATTGTTCTGGCCGAATGACAAATAACTCCAACATCCGAAAACTAGAGTGAGGAGTGTTTTTGTGGGGAAATTTTTCATGGTTTTTAGCTTGAGATTTAAGATTAACCGCAAAACTATCAAATTAAGCATTGAAATTTTCATTTGTGGTGAATTCTTTGTGGAAAAAAAAGTAAATAGGCTAGACTTTTATTTAAAAGATAACTACCTTTGCTGCCGAATTAAAAGAAGGCTTCATAGGTGAGAAAGTTTACGTTATTTTTTATTGCTACAACAATCTTTATGCTTGCAGGAGTCGTGGCGTTTGGGCAAAATCACGAGGATGAACACACCAGTACTTACGCAGCTGAGGATGAGATTCACGAGTTATCTCACGAGATCCATGAGGCGGAAGCTGAGTTTGACGTAGCAACAATGATTATGCATCACATTGCGGATGCTAATGAATTTCATATTGCAGGGGATTTAACTATTCCATTGCCTATTATTTTATTCGACAAGTTAGAGGGTGTAAAGGTTTTCTTGTCATCTGCTTTTCATCATGGGCACACGGCGGTAGATGGATTTGTAATGGACCATGGAGTTGTTAAGAAAGTGAAAGGAGAATTCCCTGCTGGCAGCGTGGATGTAGAAGTGCATCATGGTGAAGTGGTTTTTAACGGTGAGCATTTTGAAACGGAGTCTAAATCCACTTTACTAGAGCCTTCTTCCTTTTATGATTTCTCAATCACGAAGAACGTATTCACATTATTACTTTCTTGTATAGTTTTAATTTTGATTTTTGTTGGTATGGCGCGATCATATAAGAAAGGTAATTTGGTTCCACAAGGAATATATTCTGCCTTAGAGCCATTGGTTTTGTTTGTTAAAGAAGAGATTGCTATTCCCAATATTGGTGAAGAGAAGTATGCTAAGTTTTTGCCGTACCTGTTAACTGTTTTCTTTTTTATCTGGTTAAATAACATTTTTGGTTTGATTCCATTCTTCCCAGGAAGTGCGAACTTGACCGGTAATATCGCATTGACTTTCTTACTTGCGTTTATAACGATGATTATCACCAATGTTTATGCTACCAAGACATACTGGGGGCATATTTTCAACCCGCCTGTACCTTTACCTTTGAAGCCATTAATGATTCCTATTGAGATAGTCGGTATCATTTCGAAGCCATTTGCTTTAATGATTCGTTTGTTTGCGAATATCTCTGCGGGTCATATTTTGATATTGAGTCTGTTATCCCTGATTTTTATTTTTAAATCATACTTCGTAGCGCCGGTTTCAATTGGCTTTGTGTTGTTTATGTCTTTATTGGAAATTTTGGTAGGCTTTTTACAAGCGTTTATTTTTACATTATTGAGTGCTCTTTTCATTGGCCTTGCCCAAGAAGATCACCATTAAAAGATATTTTTTAATTATTCATTTAAAACCTAGTATTATGGAAATGGAAGGAATGATGGCGTTAAAAGCCGTTGGTGTTGGATTAACCGTTTTAGGAGCAGGTATTGGAATTGGTAAAATTGGTGCGTCTGCAGTAGAAGGTATTGCAAGACAACCTGAGGCTACTAATAAAATCCAAACTGCAATGATTATCGCTGCTGCATTGATTGAAGGTGCTGCATTATTCGGTATCGTTGCTGCGACTTTCTTGGTGTAGTCAACCGAAATTCAAGAAAACTTCTCCGTATTCGGATTGCGAGCGGAGAAGTTTAATGAATAGTTAAAAATTAAAATACGAATAAATAACTTTTTATATGGAATTATTAACTCCGGACATAGGATTATTGGTTTGGTCAACCCTTGCCTTCTTAAGCTTAATGTTTATTCTTAAAAAATTTGCTTGGAAGCCTATAGTGGATTCTTTGGATGAGCGGAATTCATCAATAGCAGATGCTCTAGCTGAGGCTGAAAAAGCGAGAAAAGAAATCGCTGAGTTATCTAGCCGAAACGAAGAGATTTTGAAAGAAGCTAAGGAAGAAAGAAATAATATTCTACGCGAAGCGAATAAGGTTAAAGAAGAGATTATTGCCGAAGCCAAAACTAAGGCGCAAGAGGATGCTGCTAAAATCATGGCAGCCGCTAAAGAAGATATTGAAGCGCAGAAATTAGCTGTCATGGCAGATATGAAAAATGCAGCAGCTAATCTTTCGGTAGAAATTGCAGAGAAAGTATTGACTCGTGAGCTTTCATCCAAAGGAGAACAAGAAAAATACATTAGTGAACTAGCAGCTAAAGCTAACTTAAACTAAAGTACTGTATTATGCTATCACCTAGATTAGCCAGTCGATATGCCAAATCAATTCTTAACCTAGCGAAGGAGCGCGGGGCTATGGAAAACGTGGTAAAGGACATGCGACTTTTAGAAGAAACCTTAGGCTCAAGTAAAGATTTACGAAACATGCTTAAGAGTCCGGTTATTCCATCAGATAAAAAAGAAGGGGTTGTTAAAACCTTGTTTGCTGATAAGCTGTCTGAGATTACCTACAAGTTTATTCACTTGTTGGTGGTTAAGGGACGAGAAAAGCATTTGGTGGAAATGGTTGCTTCGTTCATGGATCAATACAACAAAGAGAATCAGATTATTAAAGCTACTTTAACTACAGCAGTTCCTGTAGAAGAGAAAACGGTAGAAGAATTAAGAAAGCTTCTGTTAAGTAATGAGGATACGAAAGGAGTTGAGATGCAAACTAAGGTAGACCCGGAGATTGTAGGAGGTTTCGTATTGCAATATGGCGATATGCTTTTAGATCATAGCGTTGAACGTAAATTGCAACTCATCAAAAAACAAATTCAAGACAATACATACATTTCAAAAATTTAATAAATATCATGGCAGCAGTAAAACCAGATGAAATATCAAGCATCTTAAGAGAACAATTAGCCAACGTTAAAACAGCTACAGAACTGGAAGAAGTAGGTACCGTATTACAAGTGGGTGATGGAATTGCCCGTGTATATGGTTTGACCAATGTGCAATACGGAGAATTGGTGGAGTTTGAGAATGGTGTGAAAGCTATTGCACTTAACTTGGAAGAAGACAACGTAGGTGTGGTACTTATGGGTTCCTCAGAAGAAATCAAAGAAGGAGATACCGTAAGAAGAACTAAAGTAATTGCTTCGATTAAGGTTGGAGAAGGTATGGTGGGTCGTGTGGTTAACACTTTAGGTGAGCCTATTGATGGTAAAGGCCCAATTACAGGTGACTTGTACGAAATGCCTCTAGAGCGTAAAGCACCGGGGGTTATCTATCGTCAGCCGGTAAATGAGCCCTTGCAAACAGGTATCAAAGCGATTGATGCGATGATTCCAATTGGACGTGGACAGCGTGAGTTAATCATTGGTGACCGCCAAACCGGTAAAACGGCTGTGGCGATTGATACGATTATCAACCAGAAAGAATTTTACGATAAAGGTGAGCCAGTATTCTGTATTTATGTTGCTTGTGGACAAAAAGCAAGTACAGTTGCTCAGATTGCGAAGGTATTAGAAGAAAATGGTGCCATGGATTATACGGTCATCGTTTCCGCTTCAGCGGCTGATCCGGCGCCATTGATTTTCTATTCTCCGTTTGCAGGAGCGGCTATCGGAGAGTACTTCAGAGATACAGGTCGTCCAGCATTGATTGTGTATGATGATTTATCTAAGCAAGCTGTTGCTTACCGTGAAGTTTCTCTCTTACTGAAAAGACCTCCAGGACGTGAAGCATACCCAGGTGACGTATTTTACTTACACTCTCGTTTATTAGAGCGCGCAGCGAAAGTGAATGCTAATGATGATATTGCACAAAATATGAACGATATCCCTGAGTCCTTGAAAGGCATGGTAAAGGGTGGTGGGTCATTGACTGCATTACCAATTATTGAAACACAAGGTGGCGATGTATCTGCTTATATCCCAACCAACGTAATTTCTATTACGGATGGTCAAATTTTCTTGGAGTCTAACTTGTTTAACGCGGGTGTTCGACCAGCGATTAACGTGGGTATTTCTGTATCTCGTGTAGGTGGTTCGGCTCAAATCAAGACTATGAAGAAAGTGTCTGGTACCTTAAAGTTGGATCAAGCGCAGTTTAGAGAGCTAGAAGCATTCTCGAAGTTTGGTTCTGATTTGGATGCAGCAACGAAAGCGGTTCTAGACAAAGGTGCGAGAAATGTGGAAATGCTGAAGCAAGCACAATTCTCTCCGCTATCTGTTGAAAAGCAAGTAGCTATGGTATTCTTAGGTACAAACAATTTGATGAATAAAGTACCTTTAAATAAAGTAAGAGCTTTTGAGAAGGAATTCTTAAGTCAATTAGAAAGCCGTTTTGAAGATACATTAACATCTTTAGGTGGTAAGGCAGTGACAGATGAAGCTCAAGCAACTTTAAGAAAGTTAGCAGAGGAAGTAGCTTTAAACTACCAAGATTAATTCGAATCTAACTGAATACGTATAAACCGTAAGAGCATATGGCAAATTTAAAGGAAGTAAGAGAACGTATTGGTTCGGTAATCACCACTCAGCAAATTACCAAAGCCATGAAACTGGTTGCTGCCTCTAAACTAAAGAAGGCAACAGACAGAATTACTGTCATGCGTCCGTACTCTGACAAGTTGTTTAGTATTTTGGAGAATATTTTGGCAAATGTTGATGTAGAGGCCTTGAATTTAAATTTCAGTCAAGAAAGAGAAGTTAAGAAGGTACTGATCTTGTTAATTACTTCGGATAAGGGATTATGTGGTGGTTTCAATGCTAACTTGAACAAGAAAGCTAAAGCGCTTATAGAAGGAGAATATAAGCATCTAAAGGGTCAAGGTATTACCGTTGCGGCTATTGGAAAGAAAGGAAAAGATTTCTTTAAAAATTATGAAGGAGTTGAAGTAGATGCTAGTTACCAAGGCTTATTCGCTGATATTTCGTTTGAGAATGCTTCAAAAGCAGCTGAATTCGCGATGAAAGGTTTTCTTGATGGTAGTTTCGACCGGGTGCATGTAGTGTATTCTGAGTTTGTCAACGCAGCAACTCAAATTTTTCAGCAAGAACAATTCTTGCCAATCGCTCAGTTTGAGAGCAAAGAAGGAGGTCTCAATGCTGATTTCTTGTTTGACCCGGATAAAGAAGAGTTGGTGGGCGAATTAATTCCGAAAATTTTAAAAACGCAGTTTTTCCGATTTATTTTGGACAGTAATGCCTCAGAGCATGGTGCTCGAATGGTTGCTATGGATCAAGCTACTGAAAACGCGAATGAATTGCTTAATGAACTTAAGTTGTTGTATAACAGAGAACGTCAGGCAGCAATTACCAAAGAGATTTTGGAAATTGTTGGAGGTGCAGCAGCTCTAGAAGAAGCTTAAGATTATTTTAGAGACTCAATTAAAAACCAGCTCCCATGCTGGTTTTTTTGTTTTGGGTAGTATCAATGCCTAGTTTAATCGCTCCTAGTTGAATTGGATTAATTTTATTTTTTAATTCACATTTCTCCCAAAGTCTTACAGTTGCTGGTCTCAGTAATAGCTATTTGTCATTAAAATGTCATTCTGTTTAATTTTTTTTAATATTAGTTAAACATTTATTTGTTTGCTGTGTTAAGCAATCAAACATTTATTAAACTTTTTTTTAACTCAATTTTAAATCATGAAAAAGAACATTTTTTATTTATTCCCAATTTTATTTTTATTCCTAGTAACATCTTGTGACTCAGAAGACGAACCAATGCCCGAGCCAATGACAATTGTTGAAACGGCTCAAGCTACTGCAGACTTAAGTTTGTTGGTAGAGGCAGTGGTAGCTGCAGATTTAGTAGACGCGCTGAATAGCGGAACTTTTACGGTATTTGCACCAAACAACGCAGCTTTTCAAGCTTTATTGGATTCTGACCCTACATGGAACACCATCACGGATATTCCAGTAGATGTGTTAACAAGTGTATTATTGTTTCACGTTGTTGAAGGTGAAGTAAGGGCAGCTGACTTATCAGATACTTATGTGAATACTTTGTCTACTGGTCCGAATATGGAGCCTTTGTCTTTGCAAATTACTACTACGGGGGGAGTTGCTTTTGATGGTGATGCCGCTCCGTTAACAACAGATGTTGAAACATCAAATGGTGTTGTACACATCATTGATAAAGTGATGTTGCCGAACTCATTAACGGATTTCGCTTTGTCTAATCCAGATTTTTCTCTTTTGGTGGGTGCTTTAGCCGATCCACGTTTCAATGGTGCTTTTTTGGGAGCACTAACAATGGAAGGTGTTGACTTTACAGTATTCGCTCCAAATAATGCTGCTTTTCAAGCACTTTTGGATTCAGATCCAACTTGGAACTCTACAGCAGATATCGATGAAAACCTTTTAGGCTTAGTTCTTAGTTACCACGTTGTTGCTGGAGCAAATGTGCAGGCGGATCAACTTTCTAATGGTCAAGTAATAACCATGTATGATGGTGGAGATGTAACTGTTGATTTATCGAATGGAGCGGCATTAGCTACAGGTTCAGGTCAAACGGTTAATATTATCCTTACTGATGTTCAAGGTACGAATGGTGTTATCCATGTAGTAGAAAACGTATTATTACCTTAATAATTTTTTCATTCTAGTTTAGGTAGGGAGCGATGCAAGTGCACGCTCCCTTTTTTATTGGTCTGCGACCTGACAGGTTCAAGAACCTGTCAGGTCGTAGCTTATTCCTCTATAATACCATCACCCATAGAAATAATGCGGTCAGTCTTTTTAGCAAAGTCCTCATCATGCGTCACCACGAGGAATGATAAGCCGCGTTCATCACTGAGTTTTTTAAAGATATTAAACACATTATCAGCATTCTTACTGTCTAGATTGCCTGTTGGTTCATCACCCATAATAATTTTCGGATGATTAATTAATGCTCGGGCAATGGCTACCCGTTGCTTTTGACCGCCAGATATCATGGAGGCTTTCTTGTGCGCCTGCTCTTCTATTCCCAATAGACGAAGCGTATCCATAGCGTCATCTAAAATCTCCTTCTCACTTTTTTTTCCTAGTTTTTTAGCAGGCAACATAATATTTTCCAATACCGTAAATTCCGCTAACAAATAGTGAAACTGAAAAACAAAACCTATTTTTTCATTGCGAATAGCTGCTAACTCTTCACCATTTAATCCATTGAGTTTTTGACCATCTAGGAATAAATCCCCTTCGTAGTCAGTATCCATAGTAGACAAAATGTAAAGCAAAGTCGACTTTCCACATCCGGATTTCCCCATTATAGATACAAATTCGCCTTCTTCTACATGCATGCTTATATCTTTAAGCACATGAAATGGCAATGGATTCTTGAAGTATTTATTTACTTTTTTCGTTTGTAGTACCAGCTTTTTCATATTTATTGGCCGCGTATAATGTCAACAGGATCTATATTTTTTGCTTTTTTTGCTGGAAGATATCCCGCGAAAAAAGTAGAGCTTAATGCGAATACAATTCCAATAATGTAATACATCGGATTGTAGTCTATAGGGTAGGTGGTTATCGTTGGTAAGGCATCTGTCACAAAAGGGGTGTTATCAATCATTACGGAAACAACAAAACCCAGGAGCAAACCCAGTATACCTCCTATGAGACCTATGATAAAAGCCTGGCTCAAGAATATCCATTGTACATCACGACCTGAAAAGCCAGTTGCCTTTAAAATGGCAATGTCATTCATTTTTTCATAAATCAACATGTTGAGAATGTTGTAAATGCCAAATCCTGCTACCACAAGTAAGGTGATGGATACCGCATACGTAATCAAGTTTCGAATACTGGTGCCTGTATCAAATTGAGCATTGGCAGTTTTGATATCAATGGCACTGACATTAAATTGAGCTTCAATCTCTTTAGCCATACTCGGAGCTTCCTCCATATCCCAAAGCTTAATATTAATATCTGAAATGTAGTCTTTGCCTTCGCCAAGAAAAGTTTGAGCTGTTCTCAGGTTAACATAGCTTTGTACATCGTCAATTTCGGCTAATCCGCTTTGAAAGATACCCACTATTTTCAGGGCAAATCTTCCACCGCTGCTTGAATTGACTTGGATGCGATCGCCAAGATGTAAAGACATTTTTTTTGCTATTCCTGCCCCCAATAATACACCGTTACTCGTTTTAATTAAGTCTTCTGGTTTCCCTTCTACCACGTATTCCTGAAAATTAAATAAGCCCACTTCCTCTTCCACATTTATTCCAGTTATACGTCCATTCAATTCAAGCGAACCAGCTAGATAAAATACTTGTGCCGCGCATTGTGGACTAATCCCTTTGACCCGTTCATCAGCCAAGAAGGCATTAATCATGGGTAAGGCATTGTGAATACGGGTTTGACTTAACTTGGGCTTAATGGAGTAGATAACGTGAAAGGCCTCCGCATATTCATTTGCGAACTCAATAGCTTGTTTGGAAGATGGTTTGATTTCATTGTACACGCGTACGTGAGGTGTACGATTTAATACCAAACCATCCAATAAGCTATTCAAGCCAGTCATAAAACTAACGAGAATAATAAAAGTTCCTATACCAAAAGTAACACCCAATGCAGCTATACTTGTTTGCTTAAATCTTGTAAGCAAGTGTATTCGTGTAATACTTAGAATGATCTTAAAATTACTCATACCTCACGGTTTGATTAAAACCGTCTGTGTGTCGATACCAGATACGATTTGCACTTGATTCATATTTTGAAGACCTAGTTCCACTTCAATTTCACCATTGTTGGTTTGGAGTTTATTTTGATCGAACAGATATTCTTTAGGTACCCAAATCACTTGATTTTCCTCGCGAATCACAATATTTGCCTCGCCAGAAAGCCCGACAAATAGCTTTCCTGGAGCATCTTCAAAATCTGCTTCAACAACAAAAGTTTGGGTTTTCGCATCTTTAGTTGGGCTGATTTTATTGATTGATAATTCAAACACTTCTTCTGGATAAGCATCCAAGCGAACGATTGTTTTTTGACCCAACTCAATTTTGCGGATATCGACTTCATCCACAGATAACTTAACGATAAAGCAATCTGCCTTGCCAATGCTTGCTATAGGTTCTTGCATATTTAGTAACTCTCCTACATTTTTATTTATCGCGTAAACGATTCCATCCATATTTGAGCGAATAAACATATCGCTTAACTTATCCTCAGCTTTTGCCAAAGCATTGAGTGATTGCTTGTACATAGTCGCAAGTTCTTTCTCTTTTTGTTCGTATTGCTGCTTTAGCAGCGTTGATTTTGTTCGACTGGATTGATACTTTAACTGAAGTGCTTCAACTTCTGTTTTCGAACCAATGGATTGATTCCAAAGATTCAATTGTCGCTCGTAGTTTAAAGAATCCAAACGTTCTTGCTCTTGGTTTAAAGCTAACTCTTGTTTAATATTAGCCAATATGGCTTGCTCTCCTTGGTAGTTTTCTTTAGCCAAAGTCAATTGCAGTCCGGCATCCTCCACTTGTAACTTAGACTGATTAAGAGACAGAACAGCGATAATATCATTTTTCTCAACTGAATCGCCTTCATCCACCAATAGTTCTTCTATAATACCATTTGATTTCGCATAAACCTGATAATAGTCATAGGGTTCTACCTCAACAGAGGCGTATACAGATTCTACTAATGTGCCTAATTTTGCCCGGGTAGTTTCAGTTTTTTCTTTACACGCATATAATAATATGGCAAGGAGGAATAAAATACGTAGTCTTTTCAATGGATCGATTTTTATCTATTATACGAAGGTATAAAAGATAAAGTATTCAAACGGTGATGTAAGTCAAGTCAAACAATGACTTTTGCAATGAAAGGTTTTAAAACTTAGGCAGTGAACTTGTATCCCACACCACGTATGCTGTGAAAGAATTCAGGGTGCTTAGCATCCTTTTCAAAATATTTTCTAAACGATAAAATAAAATTATCAATGGTTCGTGTAGATGGGAATACATCATAGCCCCATACATATTGTAAGATTTGTTGGCGGGATACCGCTTGATTCTTACGATCTACAAGTAGCTTAAGTAAGGCAGTTTCTTTTTTTGTTAATTGTATTTCCCGATTTTCATAGGTTTCCGCTTGATAGGTGCTAAAGTTCACGGTATTTCCGCCAAAGGAAAAAATACTTAATTGCGTTTCCTTAGCTGTGCCCTTTAAACTATGCTTAATCAGTATTTTAGTTCGGAGGAGTAATTCCTCCAAGTTGAATGGCTTGGTGAGGTAATCATCCGCGCCCAACTTTAATCCCTGAATAGTATCCTGACTAGTATCTTTTGCCGTCAAAAATAGTATTGGCGTTTCATTGTCGGTTAGTCGAATTTTTTCACACACTTCAAAGCCATTAAGTTCTGGCATCATGACATCCAGGATGACCAGATTGAAACGCTGATTTTCGAATTTACGCAAAGCTTCAGATCCATTTACAGCTTCCTCCACCTCGTAACCCTCTAATTCCAAATTCAACCGAATTCCGTCCCGTAGACTTTTTTCATCTTCCGCCAGTAATACTCTTTTTAACATGCGCCCATTTTTGAAGGATATACTATATCAGCAAGTTATACCTTGTTTTTCTGTTTTTTGTCACCCGAAAGTCAAACCTTAAATACCATTTTAAAGCATGTCCCTTGAGGTTGATTGTTTTCCACCTGAATTTTTCCGTCGTGAAAATTTACTAATTGTCTAACAATGTAAAGCCCAAGTCCAGTTCCTTTGGCTTGTCTTGTTTCCTCATTTCCTAGTCGATAAAATTTATCAAATACAGCCTGTTTCTCTTCGTCTGGGATTCCCGATCCTGTATCACACACGCTTAATTCTACCTTGTTACCATCGCGCTTGAGCAAGATACTAACTGTGCTGTTCGGGGCGTATTTAATGGCATTATCTAGTAGGTTGCTTAGTATAGAATTAATACAAGTTTTATCGCCAGTTATAAGTACATTCGATTCAATATTAGCCTTTAGCTCAATATCTTGTCGCGATTTGTAACTTTCAAAAACTTGATTGCAAATAATACTTAAATCCAGTTCCTCTCTATTAAAACCGTATTGGTCGTTTTCAATTTTTGCGGCTATCAAAATATTTTCTACAAGGTTTTCCAAGCGATCTACTTCAGACAAGGAACTTGCTATTAAATTGTCTTGTTTTTCTTTGTCGAGTTTATGCTTGCGAATGGTTTCATTCATCAGCTTGATACTGGCTAAAGGAGATTTTAACTCATGGGTAATAGACAGGATGAAATTTTTCTGTTGCCTTGCAACAGCAATCTCTTGTTTAAATGAACGATAAATTTTTACCATACCAATAATCAGTACGATAAAAAACACGGCTCCCTCACCAATAATCATGGTTTGTTGCCGACTAAAATCTTGATCCAGTTGCTGATACTCTTCCGTTTGAATGTAGTCTTCAAAGTTTCCGCCATGATTGAGCTCATATTGCAGACTTTGGTAATTGACTGCATCACTGAAATGTTGCTCTATTTTAGAATGGAGTAGGTAGCTCCACCAAAACATGAAAGCAAATACATATACCAATACGATATAGAATAAGAGAAACTTGGTATTGGTGGCTTCTTTAAACATGCTTAACTATCTCTGTTTGATTTTGGTAATGTAACGAAGAAAGTGCTGCCTTTGTTCTCTTCACTTTCAAACCATATTTTCCCTTGACTGTTCTCCACAATTTGTTTGCAAATGGCTAGTCCTAAACCCATGCCACTTGACTTGGTTGTAAAATTAGGGACGAAGACTTTATTTCTCATACTTTGAGCTATGCCGATGCCATTGTCCTTCACAGCAAGAATATAGTTTTCATTTTTTTCGGCGATACTAATTTCTATTTGCCCATTACTTATGTCCTCGGTAGCTTGTTGAGCGTTTTTTACTAGGTTGTTTAATACGCTGACCAATTGGTTTTTGTCCGCGAAGACCCATGCCTCAGTAAGCTCAGTAGTTAGCTTAACCGGATGGTCTTTATTTTGGTTAAAAAGTGCAACGATATTTTGGATAAGCTGGAACAAATTAACTTGGTCTTTATTTGCCTTAGGCATTTTGGCAAATGAAGAAAATGCTGTTGCTATTTCAGATAAGTTATCTATCTGTTCAACCATAGTTTTACTTACTCTTTCAGCCAATTCGGGTACTCGTTCAGGGTCGTTTTTGATGGCGCGTTGTAAGTGCTGAATACTCAGCTTCATGGGGGTAAGCGGATTTTTGATTTCATGGGCTATTTGTCTGGCCATTTCTCTCCACGCCGATTCTCTTTCCGATTGAGCCAGCGCTATGGCACTTTCCTCAATTTGGAGTATCATTTTGTTGTATTCATCAACCAATGCACCGATCTCATCAGATGATTCCCATGCTATGCGCTCATTTTTGCTACCGAATTCTACCAGCGCCATTTGATTACTGATCTTAGCCAAAGGCTGCGTTATGGAATTTGAAATAATGAATGCAAGGAGAATAGAAATGATGAGCAAGAATACATAGACATTGAGTAAAGCTACCATAAGCTTGGAAAGCTCGTCACGAATAGTTTCCTGCTGCGCAAAATAGGGTAAATTAAGGAATGCAATTGCTTCGCCTGATTTTAGCCGCACCGGCACATAAACCGACTGGTAGAGCAAATCGCCAATGGCTTCCTCCTGAATATATCTTTCTTCTTTTAATTCCTTCAAATGATAAATAGCTAGCGGGTCTATTTTTCGCGAAACAAGTCCATTTCCGAAAACACCAGCTTGAGAGCTTAAAAGTAAGGATCCATCTAGCGAAAACAAGTTGATGTCTATGCTTTGCTGTTCTGCTAAAGTAGCTAGCTCGGTGGTTAGGTTAACTGGGGTAAGTATGTTTGAATGGTCGGTAATGGAAGCAATCGTATATTCTAAATTGCTTAGGATGTTTTGTTGTTTGTTTATTAACTTTTCTGTGTTGTTCACGCGACTCAAGTCGCGAAAGTGATAGACGGTTATTAAGGCTATGGCGATAAAGGAAGCGAAAGTAATCAGCGCTACGGAGAGGTTGATTTTATTCTTAAAAGTTAGTCGTATCGCTTGTAGGGGTATAAGTTTTAGCTGCCTGTTAAGGAGGTAAATCGACACGATAAAAATGAAGCCTAGTGCTGTAAGGTAAAAGAAGATATAGCTAAATGTTGAGATGACTTTTAGTAAAGTAGCTTTGCTTTCATTGATGACAACAATCGTCTCCTTATCAATTTTAAAAAAACTAAGATGAAAATCTTCTCTATCCATATACTGCGGAATTTCATCACTTGTAATAAGTGATTGAAAATCTATAGGGTAAGGATATTCACCTGATTGGTTTACTAAACGACCTTGTCTATATATGGCGTATTCGTAGTCTTTTGAGGGACTCAACTGAGTGATTGGACTCCTTTTTTGCTCGATCAACAACTCGGGGTACAAATTTTCTTTGGTATATGTTTTTAGGCTTAGCTCAAGGACTAAAGTTCCACTCACGATGCCATCGTTTTCTATGGGTATTATAGATATGTACTCACTTTTCCCATTTTCTTGAGGCAAGAGATACAAGCTTTCGGAAAAAGTACTGTCTGCATGATTCACTTTTTCATAAAAATTATTTAACAGAATAGTTGAATTCGTTTTCAGGGCTTTTCCTTCGAGGTTAAATGCAAATGACCGAAGGTTATATTTGCTGAAATGTCCACCGAAATACAGGTAATTCAGTCGTTGATCTAACTCGGTTTGAGAGACAAATGGACTAACAAAAAATTTGCGGAAGAAAGGATCTTCTTTAATTGCCTGCTGGACTTCCTGAAATTGATATTCAGTAATTAAGTCTCTGCTTTCCGCGAGTTGATTCGCTGCTATTTCTTTGAGGTTCGACTCATTTTGCTGATTGTAGATTGTTAAAACACTAGTTATTGCCACTGCCGCGAAAAAAAACATATTCATTATTAGGGCGAACCTATTTTTTTCAATGTTTTCGCTAAAGGTTAAACAAATGATGCTGTAGAGAAGAAAGAGCAAAGGCAAGATGAAAGCAAGCCAACCCGGACTCAAGGCATAAAGGATGAGCATGGAAGTTAAACTAATCGCTGCGATGATTGGCCAAGTTTTTTTCTTGAATGAGTTTCGAATCGATTGAATCAAGAGAGTTAAGGAAATGAATAGGCTCGCAGTGAGCATACAAATAATAGTCAAGCCTAAAAAAGTGTAGGGGGTGATTAAAGTGAAATTGTTGATTTCGAAAGAAATTAACGAATCTAGGATTAAGCTTTTGACCACATCATGATAAGTCATTAGCTGAACGAAAGCAAGAATACCTAGAGGAGCAAATAGCCATCGCTTTAAGCGCCAGTTGCGTGAAGCATAGTGCCAAGCAATTAAAGCATTTAGAAAAAAAACAATCACACAATTTATGAGTAAATGCCCAAAGCTTTCCCCATAAAACTGAGAGGCGTATAGTTGCGGACTGAACACCAGTCCTTTTTTAAACTCGAAGTCTACAAATCCAATTAGCTCGATGAAGATGACGCTCGCGCCGATAAAAAAAAGATATGTTACCCAGGCGGCATATTGACGATTGAGTAAAACAATTGCAAACCATGTAACAAGCCAAAAGCTAAAGACTACTATTAATCCCGAAACCAAGGAAAAGGTATTCAATTGGGCAGATTGTTCTGATCCACGACTAATGCTGAAAACAGCTTTCTTGTCTAAGGTGAAAAAAGTATGTGTTTTACCAGAATCAGGAGATGATACCTCAACCGATGGATCGAAGGGGTATTGATCGGAAAATGAATTGGCTAGGTAGTTGTTTTCAATGGGGTAGTCGGTTTTGATGAGTTGCAGTCCAATGACATTGTATATATCAATGGTTTTACTTATTCCGAAGTAGTAACCATTCTTTTTTTTCAATAGCTGACCACCATCATCAATTTTGTCATAAGTGACCTCCGGGAGTACTTTGTTGTTGTTCCAAAAAACCAGACTATCTCCGAGGTAGATGTAGATGAGTAAATTTTCCTTATTTAATTTCGATAGCTCTTGGATAGTATATTTATTCTCGGCAATGTCCTTAATAAGGCTTGTATCTGTTACAATTTTTTTGAAGGTATCTTCGAATTGATTGAGTGCTGCCTGACTGTGTTTGTACGCTTGCTCAAAACTTCGTTCCTCTGTTGAGTACACTGTGCTGATTAGCCCCAGGAAGAATATGGCTCCAAAGAATAATATACCAAATTTTAATAAACGCAAGCCTTTACGATTTTATCTTGGATTAAAGGTAGAGAAAAACGGAATAAATATCTTTTCTCAAAACCGTTCGCTCAGTGGAAATTGAACAAAGTGCAGCGTTTAATCAGCGTTATCGACGGCCAAAATTTTCCGTGAAGTAGTAGTCAAGCCATCCATAAGCGCTTGAGGTATCAAATTGAATGCCGCAGCCCATCTCATTGACATCAGTCGATAATAAATTTTCCCGATGCCCTTTGCTGTCTACAAAGGCTTGAACAATTTCTAAGCAAATATCGATATACCTTGGCGGATTCGAGGTGCTTATGAAGCTTGAATATATATTCTCGGACAGTGACCACCAGTTAATGTAACCGGCAGCTTCTGCTCGCTTACACAGTGTACCAAAAGCTTTATTCTTTTTATTGTCATGAGCGAAGAAACCATAGTGTTGCATTTGATTGCTATGCAGTTGGGCGGCAGAATCCAAATTTACATCGTATTCGAGAACGAGCTTGCCATTTTTTAATCGATACACATTGCTTAGGTGCCATACACCTAATTCAATCATTTCGGTATCAATCTTGTCTAATTCAATGGTGTCATAAAAACGCTCAAGTTGAAGAAAATCCTCAAGCGATAAATCACTCAAATCCGAAGCTTTTAGGGGTTTCAGAAAGCCGCCTAACATTATGATTGTCAAAAGGATTCGCATAGTCCACAAACGAATTCGACCTCAACTTTAGTATCGTATTAACTTATATATAATTTATACCTCTTTATATAAAGTCTAAATAGTAAATTTTGTTAAGTTTTTTGACAGAGTTTTTTGGCTTTTTATTTCTTCAGTTAGTACCTTTGTCCGGATTTTAAATGACACTTCTATGACATTTAGTAGGCTAAACGCCCCAAAATTAACGGTTCGCAATGTTTTCAATGTATTGCTCCTCTTCATTTTAACCCTCACATCTCAGACCATATTTGCACAAGATGCTATCGATCAGGCTCGTTGGGATGCAGGTAAATCACTTTTTAAATCGCAATGTCAGAGTTGTCACCTTCCAGATAAGAAGATGACAGGTCCTGCTTTGCAATATGCTCGAGAGCGTTGGATTGAAAATGGTGATTACGATGGTAAGTCTGGGGAAGAGTGGTTGTATGAATGGGTAAAAAACAGTTCAGCTGTTATTTCTAGTGGACACACTTATGCAAATGGATTGTACAATGAGTATGATAAGTCGGTGATGAGCTTGTTTCCTCAGTTGACCAATGAGCAAATTGATGACATTCTTTATTATGCCGACAATTACGACAAAGGAGGATCTGCTCCGGTTGCTGCTGCAAATGCTCCAGCTGGCGTTGTTCAGTCTACTTTTCCTATGAAAACTTTCTTGTGGATATTGGTGGGAAGCTTAGCTTTCGTGGCCTTAATTCTTTGGAGAGTGTTTGGGATGCTCGATAGAATGGCTAAGGAAAAAGCAGGAGAAGAGATTGCTCAAACGCCACCAATTTGGCAAAATAAGAAGTTAACAACGCTATTAACGATTGTAGTTGTTGTCTTTTTAGGTTACTATACTGCATCCAGTGCTATGGGTTTAGGTCGTCAACAAACCTATGCTCCGGAACAACCAATTAAGTACTCTCACGAATTGCACGCGGGCAAGTATCAAATTGATTGCCAATATTGCCACTCTGGCGCAAGTCAAAGTAAGCATTCGAATATTCCTTCAATCAATGTTTGTATGAACTGTCATAAAAACATTCAGCAAGGTCCTCAGCATGGCAGAAAAGAGATTGCAAAAATCTATTCGGCAATTGCCTACAATCCGAATAACGGAACCTATTTCGCTGATGATGCTTCAATGGATGAGGTTGAGGCTGAATTGATTGCTTATCTCAAGCAAGATTTTGAAGCAGGTGTTGATCAAACCGAGTTAGATGAAGCCTTGGATGCTGCTCTTGCTATGTATAATAAACCTGTAGAGTGGGTAAGAATTCACAACTTGCCAGACCACGTATACTTCAACCATGCGCAACACGTGAACGCGGGCAAGGTGGAATGCCAAACTTGTCACGGTAATATCCAAGAAATGGAAGTTGTAGCACAACACGCACCATTATCTATGGGTTGGTGTATCAACTGTCACCGTCAAACAGAGGTTGATATGGGTAACAATTACTATCAAGTATATGAAAAGTACCACGAAGATTTGAAATCTGGTGCTATGGATAAAGTGACAGTTGAAGACATCGGGGGAACTGAATGTCAAAAATGTCATTACTAATAATCATTGTATAAACTTAATTCCGATATAAATGTCAAACAAAAAGCAATATTGGTCATCACTGGACGAAAAAAACAATAAGCTTGAACTAAACGAAAAAGAGTTTGGAACTGACTTGCCTGTTTTAAATAGTCTAGCAGATACGATTTCTACGCAAAAGTCGGGTAGACGTGATTTTTTGAAGATGCTTGGGTTCGGCGTCTCTGCAGCAGCAGTTGCAGCCGCTTGTGAAATGCCAGTACGAAAGTCTATCCCTTACGTGGTGAAACCAGAGGAAATAACTCCTGGTGTGCCTAATTATTATGCTTCTGCGTATATACAGGGTGGTCATTACAATAGTTTCTTAGTTAAGACACGTGAAGGTAGACCGATTATGGTTGAAGGAAACCCGGATTCTAATATTACGAGTGGCGGGGTTAATCCAAAATCGATTGGTTCATTGTTGAGTTTATATGATGAAGCTGGTCGTTTGAAAGGTCCAATGAAAGCAGGTACCTCTACGGATTGGGATACTGCTTCAAGTGAAATAGGAGCTAAATTGGCTGAATTGGCAGCTGCAGGAAAGCAAATCGCTTTGTTGTCAAGTACGGTGATAAGCCCATCAACTCAAAAAGCAATTGCTAAATTTAGTGAAGCATTTCCAACGGCTAATTGGGTGCAGTATGATGCGATTTCATACCATGGTGCATTGGAAGCAAACGCAGAGAGCTTTGGAAAGCATGCTTTCCCAGACTATCACTTTGATAAAGCAGATTTAATTGTAGGTGTAGGTGCTGACTTTATTGGAACCTGGTTGTCGCCAACGGAATTTGCTGCGGATTATGCGGTAGGTAGAAAAGTTGATGCAAACAAAAAGACGATGAGTCGTCACATCCAAATTGAGAGCGTACCAACTTTGACGGGTTCAAACGCGGATGTGCGAATTCCAGTTAAGCCTTCCCAAGAAGATTTAGCTGTTCTTAAATTATATAATGCTGTAGCTAAAGCTATGGGTTCGGCTACAGTTAGTGATGCCGGAGACTTTGATTCAAGTAAGATTGAAGCAGTGGTTGCTGAGTTGCTTGCCGCTAAAGGAAAAGCTATTGTGGTGTCTGGTTCAAATAACAAGTCAACCCAGTTGTTAGTGAATGCTATCAATGAAATGTTGGGCAACTACGGTTCTACAATTACATGGGATCGTGCGTGTTACTATAAGCAAGGTGACGATGCTGCTTTGGCAACATTGTTGAATGACATGAGTACTGGACAAGTGGGTGCAGTATTGGTAATGGATGCGAATCCTGCTTATTCTATCGGAGATACTTTTACAACAGCTTTGGAAAAAGTAGCGCTTACGGTAGATTTTTCCGAGAGAAGAACAGAGACTAGTGGAGTAGTGGAATACGCTTTACCTAACCATCACTACTTAGAGTCGTGGAACGATGCTATGCCTAAAGATGGGATTTATGCAACGATTCAACCAACAATTCCTAACTTGTTTGATACTAAAGCAACTCAAGAATTATTGTTAGCGTGGGCAGGTGAGAATGTGTCTTACTATGATTTTATCCGAGCGAATTGGAAGGAGGAAGTATTAGCTAATCAAAGCAAGTATACTAGTTTTGAAACACTATGGACAAGTGCTGTTCATGATGGTGAAGTAGCTTTTGATGCTTTCGGTGAAGCGAGTTTCGCAGGTATTGATGCGAGTGCTGCTGCAGCCGCAGTTGTTTCAGGCGCGTCTAGTGCTGAATTAGAAGTTAAGCTATACGAAAAAGTTCAAATAGGTGATGGAAGCTTATCTGATAACCCTTGGATGCAAGAGTTAGCTGATCCATTAACGCGAATGACATGGGACGATTACTTCGTAGCTAATCCGTCATGGGTAGAGGAGCTAGGTCTTATGCACAATACCAAAAATAGAGAGTATCGTGTGGTTACGGCCACAATTAATGGTGTGGACTATACCTTGCCGGTTGTTGCCTTAGCGGGTGTTCCGAAAGGGGTTCTTGGTTTGGCTTACGGATACGGTAGAACAAATACAGCTCACCCAGAATATAGTAGAGGTGAGAATGCATACAAAGTTATAGATCGAACGAAAGTTGAGGCTCAAAGCTTTGCTGCAACGAATGTTAGTGAGCAAGGCGGACACAAAATGGGTATTGTTCAGCAGGAGTTTGGTTTAACGCACACAGGCTTAGGTGGTGAGAAAACAAGAAAGGTTGTTAAAGAAACGACACTGGCTGCTTGGGTAGAAAATCCAGCATCGGAGAATGATATCAATTTCGGTCACGAATGGATGGACAGAAAAGAGTGGGTTGAAAAGTATTCGAACTCGCTTTACGGTGATGAAACGAATGATAATCCTGCTTCTAAAGAATATGGTGGAGCTCACGGAGGTGTTTTGGCACAAGGACATCACTGGGGCATGGGTGTCGATTTAAACTCATGTATCGGATGCGGCGCTTGTGTGGTAGCATGTAACGTGGAGAACAACGTGCCAATTGTTGGGCGATCGGAAGTTCGCAGAGCACACGACATGAACTGGTTACGTATAGATAAATACCATACGGGTGACGAAGATAATCCACAAGTTATCTTCCAGCCAATGATGTGTCAGCACTGTGATAATGCGCCTTGTGAGAACGTTTGTCCTGTGGCTGCAACAAACCATAGTACGGAAGGTTTGAATCAAATGACTTACAACAGATGTATTGGTACAAGATATTGTGCGAATAACTGTCCGTACAAAGTTCGACGATTTAACTGGTTTGATTACCAAGGTGCGGATAGTTTCTCAAGTAATGAAGGATTTATCTTAGACAATGATTTTGATGGTGTTCAAACGCCATATGCATTTGGAGACAAAGAAGAAGGTTTAGGTCTTCACAGTCCAATGGCTAAAATGGTATTGAACCCAGACGTTACGGTCAGAAGTAGAGGGGTTATTGAAAAATGTAGTTTCTGTGTTCAGCGTATTCAATTAGGAAAATTAGAAGCGAAGAAGTCACAGCGAGCGTTAACAGACAAAGATGTTGTTACAGCGTGTCAATCGGCTTGTCCTACAAACGCGATTACCTTCGGTGATACCAATAATATGGATTCAGCGGTATCAAAGGTATGGGCTGACCCAAGATCTTTCGGAGTTATTGAAGAGATTCACACTTTACCTTCTGTTCGTTACTTGACGAAAGTAAGAAACCAACAAGAAGGAGATTTAGCCTAACAAACATTATTAATTAAGAAACGATATAATATATGAGCCATTACGAATCACCCATAAGGGAACCTCTAATACAAGGCGAAAATATCACCTACACAAAAATTACGGATGACATTGTAGGGACTACTGAGAAAGCACCACCGTTATCTTGGTGGATTGGTTTCCTAATCTCTGCAACTTGCGCTGGTATTGGAGTTGTGGCCATTCTTTGGACTATTTGGCAAGGGATTGGAACTTGGGGTTTGAACAAAACAGTTAACTGGGCATGGGATATTACGAACTTCGTTTGGTGGGTTGGTATCGGTCACGCAGGAACTTTAATCTCTGCTGTATTATTGTTGTTTAGACAAAAGTGGAGAACAGGGATTAACCGAGCTGCTGAGGCGATGACAATCTTCGCGGTAATTTGTGCTGGTTTGTTCCCTTTGATTCACATGGGTCGACTTTGGATGGGTTTCTTTATTTTCCCTTATCCAAATACACGAGGTCCGCTTTGGGTTAACTTTAACTCACCTCTTTTGTGGGATGTATTCGCGATTTCTACCTATTTAACCGTTTCCTTATTATTCTGGTATTCGGGTTTGATGCCGGATTTTGCGACTATTCGTGATCGTGCAAAGGGTAAGGTTAGAAAATTTATATACAACGCATTGAGTTTTGGTTGGACAGGTACAGCTAAACAATGGCAGCGTTTTGAATCATTGTCATTAATTCTTGCTGGTTTGGCTACACCGCTTGTACTTTCAGTACACACCATTGTATCTTTTGACTTCGCAACATCAGTTATACCGGGTTGGCATACAACTATCTTCCCTCCTTACTTTGTTGCCGGGGCGATTTTCTCTGGTTTTGCTATGGTGGAGACCTTGATGATTATTACCAGAAAAGTATTGAAGCTAGAAAATTACATTACGGTTGGACACATTGAATCAATGAACAAGATTATTGTATTGACAGGTTCAATTGTTGGTGTGGCGTATATCACTGAGCTGGTTATTGCTTGGTATTCAGGGTACTTATATGAACAGTACGCCTTTGCAAACAGAGCAACAGGTGAATACTGGTGGGCTTATGCTATTATGATGACATGTAATGTTATTACTCCACAGTTATACTGGATTAAGAAATTTAGAAGAAACATCGCATTGACATTCATCTTATCGATTTTTGTGAATATCGGTATGTGGTTCGAGCGTTTCGTAATTATTGTGACCTCATTACATAATGATTTCTTACCATCTTCATGGTTATACTTCTTACAATCGCCAGTGGATGTGGCAATATACATTGGAACCTTAGGGATTTTCATGACCTTGTTCTTATTGTTTGCCCGAGCATTCCCTGTAATTGCTATCGCCGAGGTGAAATCTATTTACAGTATATCTTCTGCTGAGGCAAGAAAGCATCAATTAGAGAAGCATAAGAAGTTTGAGGAAGATTACAAAGAATCATTTGGGGCAGAGTATGCTAAGAAGGATGTATACGATACGAATTATTGATAAAAAAATTAATCCATTAACATGGCTAGTAATAAATATATAGTAGGACTTTTTGATCACGAGGATAAACTGATTCAGGCTATCCGTGCGTGTAAAAAAGAGAATGTAGAAATTACGGATGCCTTGACACCTTTTCCTGTTCATGGACTGGAAGATGAGTTGGGCTATCAAGATACCCGTTTGCACACGACAGGTTTTATGTTTGGTATTACAGGCACATTCGTAGCCTTGTCGGTAATGACATGGATTATGACAACCAACTATCCTATCAATTTTGGTGGTAAGCCTAATTTCGCGCTTCCATCATTTATTCCGATCACATTCGAGTTAACAGTTTTGTTTGCGTCAGTTGGGATGGTTATGGTTTATTGTATTCGAAATGGATTGTTTCCGGGTGCTGTGCCACGCATTTTGGATGAGCGTATTACAGATGATCGATTCGCTTTGAGCTTTGAAGTAGATGAAAATACCACGCAGGAGCACATGGATAAAATAGTTTCTTTATTAAAAGGTAATGGAGCAGTTGAGGTATCTGCCAAAGAGTTTACTGAGGATACCGAAATTTTTGAAGTTGAAACGACGGAGGTTGAAGGTAGTTCGTCTGCACCGAAGCCTAAGTCTTCGCGAAAAAAGAAGGATGCTTCTGAAGATGATTCTAAATCCAAGAGTTAAGTAATAAATAGTTTTAAACTAATTTTTAACAGATAAAGCAAAACAATGAAGAGATATTTCTTGTTTTTTATAACACTAGCGGTAAGCTCGATTTTAGTTACATCGTGTAAAAGTAATGGAGAAAATCCTGGTCGCATATTTATGCCAGATATGACCTACTCCAATGCGTACGAAGCTTATGCAAGTACTAAGTTTCAGTATCAGTCAGATACAGACGCTATTTCAGCCTTAAAGCCCGTAGATGGAACCATCCCTAGAGGATATTTACCATGTGATGAGGATATCAGAATGGACGAAGGGAAATTAATGGCGTACTTGTTTAAAAATTATTTCAAAAACCCTGCAGGTGATCCCACGGTAGATGACGCTGCTCAGCGCCTTATGGCTGCTGGTATGCTCACTAATCCGATTGCGAAAAGTGACCAAGTATTGGCAGAGGGAAAGGCGAAGTATGATATCTATTGTGCTGTTTGCCATGGAAAGAAAGGAGCTGGAGATGGTAGCATTGTGGAAATTGTGGATGCTGATGGTAAAAAGACAGGAGAAGATGGTCCATATACCTCTATTCCTCCTGCCTATGAAACTAGGCTTCCTGGTTTAAGTGATGGGGAGATTTTCTATTCGATTACTTATGGTAAAAATCAAATGGGCGGATATTTTACGCAGTTGAGTGTAGAAGATCGTTGGAAAGTTTTGCATTACATCAAGGATTTGGCTGGAATTGCTGAAGATGTTGAGGCTATGCAAGGAGCATCTGAAGAAGAAACAATGAATTAATAAGCTAGAAGGAAAAAATTAAGATATGTCAAATACATTTACATTCGGTAGCAGCTTAAAGAAATGGGTCTTAGGACTTGCGGTTATCGGTTTGGTATTAGGAGTCATCCTTGGCTTCTTTTTCGACGAAACCAGTCATCATAGTCGACTGTGGGCAAACTTGTTGTTGAATACTTACTACTTTGCGGGGATTGCGGTAACAGGAGTTTTCTTCATTGCTGCGCATCAGTTAGGTTACGGTGGATGGCATACTGTTTTCAAGAAAGTTCCAATTGCTATGGGCCGGTTCTTGTATGTTGCTTTTTTCTTGTTTCTAATCATTGTAGCGGGTATGTGGATTTCTCCAGAAGGATTGTACAGCCACTGGGCTGACCCGCATCACCGGGATTCTATTGTTCTAGGTAAAGCACCTTTCTTGACAAGAAAAGCATACACCTTGGGTGTGGTAGTATTCTTTGGGCTTTGGGCACTGTTTGCCTACATACTTTCAAAGAAATTTGTCCTTATTCGTAATTGGAAGGAATACTCAAGTGCGAAGAAGATATCAGCTGGATTCTTACTTGTATTTGGTGTGAGTAGTTCCATTCTAAGTTGGTGGGTAATCATGTCTTTAGACCCTCACTGGTATAGTACATTGTTCGGCTGGTATAACCTGGCGTCTTATTTCTGTGCTGGTTTTGCCATGATGATTTTATTGTTGATTGGATTGAAGAAAATGGGACACTTACCTAGTGTAACCGAAGATCACATTCATGATGTAGCGAAGTTTATGTTTGGATTTAGTGTATTTTGGACATATTTAATGTTCTCACAATTTTTATTGATTTGGTACGCAAACATTCCAGAGGCTACAGTTTGGTTTAACAAGCGTTTCGATATTCCAATGTTTAAGACTATTTTCTTCTTGGCATTGGCCATTAACTTCTTCTTACCGATTTTAGCAATTTTGAAAAGAGATGCAAAAAGAAATTTCTGGACAGTAGGCTTTGTATCGATTATGTTAATATTTGGTCACTATTTGGACTTCTATCACATGGTAATGGTTGAACCAATGGCTGCAGGTCACCATGGTGAAGCACACGGTGATGACCATGCAGATGACCACAGTGACGACCATGCGAATTTATCCGCTGAGAACATACTGTATGCGGAGTTAGTAGCAGATAATCACGAGGAGGGTGCCCATGAAGTGCACAGTGAAGAGGCTCATGACGAAGAACATGGCTTAATGACTGATAGTCACGCAGAAGAAAGCCATGCTGAAGAGGCTCATGGTGTTGTAGCTGGAGCTGATGACCATGGACATGATGCTCATGGTGAAGGCGAAGTGCTTACGCATGCCAAACTAGGTCTAGTAGAGCTTTTATTTTTCTTAGGATTTTTAGGAATGTTTTTATTTATGACTTTCACTGGATTGGATGGAGAAGATTTGGAATCTGTTGAAGATCCATTCTTGGAAGAAAGTAAGAATCACCATGTAAAATATAGTTAAGAGATGGGTACAACATTGTTAGCCGTATTAGCGGTAGTATTATTTTTCACAATCATCTTTTTAGTATCCAAGGCTAGCGAAATGTCTAGTATTGGTAAGAACGCTGATGATGAAATGGAAGATAGAAGTAATCTTCAAGGTAAATTACTTTTCACTTTTTTGATTTTAGGTTTGTTGGGTGTGGCATATACGTTTTGGACCTTAGGCCCACGCGTGTTACCTGCTTCTGCCAGTGAACATGGAGATTTGGTAGATAGCATGTTTAATATAACCACGGTTGTAGTTATGATAACTTTTGTCATTACGCATATTGCGCTTTTGAGCTTTGCTTATCTATTCAGATATAAAAAAGACAGACAGGCGTATTTCTTTCCGCACGACAATCGATTGGAGTTGATTTGGACTACTATTCCTGCAATTGTGTTTACATTCTTAGTATTCAGAGGTATCGCTGCTTGGGATGAAATCTTTGATTTTGAGAAGTTAGAAACCGCTGACGAGGTCATTCGCTTTGAGGCTACAGCCAAGCAATTCGGATGGATTCTTCGTTACCCTGGTGTTGACGGTGAGTTTGGTGAGCGTATCATCGATGAAGAGCATGTTTCTCCCATAAATGAATTAGGCGTTAATTGGGAAGATCCAAATAGCCATGATGATATATATGCCAATGAATTGGTATTAGTAAAGGGGAAAGTTCATTTGGCTAAATTAGGAGCGCAGGATGTTTTACACGGTTTTTATTTGCCACATTTTAGGGTTAAAATGGATTGTTTACCAGGTTTACCGACGCAATTTATGTTCACACCGAAATATACGACTGAAGAATACAAGGCTATATTGAGTGAAAAGAAATATTGGCAACAAATTGATCCAGAGACGGGTAATCCAAAATGGCAAGATTTCCAATTTGAATTGGCTTGTACAGAGTTGTGTGGTAAATCGCACTTCGCCATGCAAAAAGTAGTTCGTGTGGTTACACAAGAGGAGTACGATGCTTGGATTCAGGGAAGTCCGTCATATTACAATACGGTAATTAATCCTGACGGCGCTGTTGAAGTGGAGGATGTTGAGGAAGATAGTATCGAAGCAATGGATAGCACAATAGTTGAAGTTTTAGCCGTTTTGAAATAATTTAAATTAAAGAAAAAGTAAAAATAAATTTCATGAGCGAAGTAACAGCACATCACGATTCGGCGCATGCACACGGGCATGACGATCATCATCATGAAGAGAGTTGGTTAACGAAATACATCTTTAGCCAAGACCATAAAATGATTGGAAAGCAGTTCCTGATGACGGGTATTTTCTGGGCGTTTGTTGGGGGTCTACTTTCCTTATTCTTCCGTATGCAATTGGCTTGGCCCAATGAGACGTTCCCAATTTTGGAAACCTTATTGGGGTCATGGGCTGAAGGGGGCAAATTGAGCAATGAGTTTTACTATGCGCTAGTTACCATGCACGGTACTATCTTAGTTTTCTTTGTATTGACTGCAGGCCTAAGTGGAACATTCAGCAACTTTTTAATTCCATTGCAAATTGGAGCAAGAGATATGGCTTCTCCATTTATGAATATGTTGTCCTATTGGTTCTTTTTTGCAGCTAGTTTGGTTTTGTTTATGTCTTTCTTCGTTCAAACAGGACCCGCATCTGGTGGATGGACCGCGTATCCACCACTCAATGGTATTCGTGATATCGCGATAAACAAGGGATCTGGAATAGGATTTGATTTATGGATTACGAGTATGTCCTTGTTTATTGTGGGTAGTACTTTGGGAAGTTTGAACTACGTGTCGACCGTTATCAATATGCGAACTAAGGGCATGACTTTTGATAAAATGCCGTTGCTAGTTTGGGCGTTAACTTTTACTGCTGTATTGGGTATTTTGGCTTTCCCGGCCTTGTTAGCTGCTGCCGGTTTATTAGAGTTTGACCGTGTGTTAGGAACGAGTTTTTATTTAAATAATATAGTCATTAACGGGGATCTCCAAGCATATAAAGGTGGTAGTCCGCTGATTTATCAGCACTTATTCTGGTTCTTGGGACATCCGGAAGTGTATATTATTATATTCCCAGCTTTTGGTATTGTATCTGAGGTATTAGCCGTTCATGCGAAGAAACCGATATTTGGCTATAAAGCCATGATTCTTTCCTTAGGTGCGATTCTGGTTATTGGATTTTTTGTTTGGGCACACCATATGTTTGTAACTGGAATGAGTCCCGCAATTGGTAAGGTATTCGTAATTTTTACTCTATTGATTGCAATACCTTCTGCAGTCAAAGTATTTAATTGGATAACCACCATATGGCGAGGTAATTTACGATTTACTGTACCTATGATGTTTGCGATTGGTTTTGTATCACTTTTCATTTCGGGTGGTTTGACAGGTATTCACTTAGGTAATTCAACTATAGACATTCAGTTACACGATTCATACTTCGTAGTAGCTCACTTCCATATTGTAATGGGTGTAGCTGCATTCTTTGGAATGTGGGCAGGGGTATACCAGTGGTTCCCTAAAATGTTCGGACGTTTCATGAACGAAACCATGGGTTATATTCACTTCTGGGGTTCTTTGATTGGTGGTTATTTAGTATTCTTTCCAATGCACTTCATGGCAGGTGTGCCGAGAAGATATTATGCTTTTGATCAATTCCAGTCGTTTAATAACTTCCAAGATGTTAATGTATTCATTACGATAGCTGCTTTCTTGGTAATGGCGGCTAACATTGTTTTCTTGATTAACTTCTTCTACAGTATTTTTAAAGGAAGACCACTTACGGAAGAAGATAAAAATCCTTGGGGTTCAAATACATTAGAATGGACGACACCAATTCATCCGGGACACGGAAACTGGCCAGGAGAATTGCCTACTGTGTATCGATGGCCATATGACTACAGTGTGAATGGCAAGGAAGTCAATCCGCAAAATCAACCTTTGGCAGAAGGGGAGCATGGACATTGATAGAATGAGTAACGGGAACAGAGACATATCGATTTCGTTTAAGCATGTATTGAGTGCTAAGCTCAGTGATGTGGCACAGCTTTATAAAGTACGTTTGGGTTCGCTTGTAGTTTTTTCGTCAGTGATTGGCTACATGTTGTTGTCTCCGGCTTGGGATATGTTGTCTATTTTTATGCTTTCTATTGGTGGATTTCTAGTTACCGGCGCATCCAATACATTTAATCAAATATTTGAAAAGGATGTGGATGCCTTAATGGAAAGAACGAAAGATCGACCATTGCCTGCTGGTAGAATGACGCTGGTTGAGGCGAGCTTGTGGGCGGGTATTGCAGCGGTTTTAGGATTAGTCATTTTGACGGTTTTCTTTAATGTTGCAACTGGTTTATTATCTGCAATTTCGTTAATTGTATATTCATTTATTTATACACCGTTAAAGCGTGTTCATCCCATAGCGGTTTTTGTTGGGGCAATTCCTGGGGCACTTCCACCTATGATAGGTGCAGTAGCGGCAACGGGCTTTGTTGGCGATATGGCCTTGAATCTGTTTGCTTTACAATTTGTCTGGCAATTTCCTCATTTCTGGGCTATAGCTTGGTATGCATACGACGATTACCAAAAGGCAGGTATTATGTTGTTGCCATCGAAGGGAGGCAAGAACAAGAATAGTGCGTTAAATATTCTCATATATACAGCAACCTTATTACCCATGACTATTGTTTTATATCTATTAGGATATTATCAATTGATAGCTTTGATTGCACTTGTTGTGGCGGCCGTTATTTTTTTAATCCCTGCGATCAAGTTGTATCGGGAGACTTCAGATGTAAATGCTAGGAAAGTGATGTTTGCCTCTTTTATGTATCTGCCAGTTGCCTTAATCGGTTTATTAATTGATAGTTTGTTTTAAATTATGCAAGTCATGAATAATACATATCAATCAACTTCAATCGGTGTGAAAGAAAAGCACACTGCTCAGCGGTTAATACTATATATTGCAATGGCTTCGATTACGATGTTCTTTGCAGTTACAACCAGTGCATTACTGGTGAAAAAGGCTGATGTTTTGAATTGGGCACAATTTCCGCTCCCATCTGTGTTTATCTTAAGTACTGTGTTTGCAACTGTATCCAGTATTGGATTTTTCTTTAGTTATAAATGCTACAAAGAACAAAAATTCAATACGAGTAGGTGGGCTTTGTTCGTAAGTGGGCTCCTGGGAGTGGCTTTTTTACTTAGTCAATTCATGGGATTTGAGTCGCTGAAGGCCATGGGCTTACCCTTAACGGGCAATGTGGCTGGATCATTTATTTACTTTCTTGCCATTGCACACGGAGCGCATATAATAGGAGGTCTTTTGGCTTTGACAGTTACACTTGTAAATGCTTATGTGGCAAGAAATGATAATCATTTTGAAGGTGCTGGAAATTTGAACATCAAGCGATTATTCTCATTAGAGATCTTAACATCCTATTGGCACTTTGTGAATGTGCTCTGGGTGTACTTATTTTTGTTTTTTTATTTTAATTATCAATAAACTATTATGTCATCAGGAACTAAGAATGGATATCAAGTGCATGAATGGGAAAGTTTAAAAGGCCCGTTCAATGCTAGCTATGGAAAAGTAATGATGTGGTATTTCTTAATCTCAGATACCTTTGTATTTGCTGCATTCCTTGTTGCGTATGCGGCTGCAAGAACTTCCAACGCAGAAACTTGGCCCTTGGCTAGTGAGGTGTTTAATACAGTTCCAGGTTTATCAGGACACGGATACCCTTTGGTGTTTGTTTCCTTTATGACCTTCGTTCTTATTATTAGTTCCGTTACTATGGTTCGTGCAGTACAAGAAGGATTTATGATGAATCGTGTGGGTGTTATGAAATACTTGATTCCAACGATTGCGATGGGTTTAGTATTCTTAGGTTGTCAGTATTTGGAGTGGACGCACCTTATTCATGAAGGGATGACCATGTGGCATACGCCGTTCAGCGCAATTGAGGGCACAGAAGGGCCCCAGCAGTTTGGTATGTTCTTCTTTACAATTACTGGATTCCACGGTATGCACGTAATCACGGGTGTAATATTGAATATTTGGTTGCTGTTAGAAACAGCTAAAGGACGTTTTGATAAATTAGGTAGCTACGCTATGGTAGAAAAGATTGGACTTTTCTGGCACTTTGTAGACTTAGTTTGGGTATATGTTTTCCTAGGATACTACCTACTATAATATTTATTGATTGGCGAAAAAAATTACGGTAATGGCAGAAATGACACAACAAGAGTACGAACAAAATAAAAAAGACGTATATAAAACAACAGGTATATTGGCAGTGGTAACTGTGGTAGAAGTGTTGGGCTCGATTGTATACGAAAACATGGTTGAGGATTTAAGATGGCCACTAATGGTGTTCGTTACCCTCGCCAGTGTAATTAAAGCTTATTGGATTATGGCTATATTTATGCACGTTGGCCATGAGAAAAAAGGCTTTATTCTAACAATCCTATTCCCATTTGTTTTTTTAGTTTGGGCTATTATCGCCTTTTCAGCAGATGGAGCAGCCTGGTTGGAAATGCGAAATGCGCTTAATGGCATTTTATTTTAATAAAGCATGACGCAACAAAAAATTATGGGTAATGGGAAAATCTGGCTTCCAGCTATAGTCCTTGTGCCTTTGCTTCTTTTCGGATTATTCTACTTATATACTAAGCAGGCGAGAACGGATTTACAAACAATGAAATATCCGCGTACGATGTTTCCTATCGGAGTGGATACCATCGTAGAAGGTACTTTCAAGCGTATTGATACGGTTTATCATGAAATACCTGATTTTGCCTTTACCAATCAATACGGCCAAACGGTTACTAAAGAACAGTTTCCTGATAAAATATTGATAGTAGATTTCTTTTTCACGAGTTGCCCAACCATTTGCCCAACTATGAGCGAGCAATTGGCGCGAGTTCAAAATGCATTTTTACGTGATGATCGCATTGTAATTGTTTCTTTCAGCATAGATCCCACTCGAGATACTCCGGAAAAACTAAAAGCTTATGGGGAGGAATATGGTGCGATTCCTGGTAAGTGGCAGTTTTTGACTGGTGATAAGGAAGAGATTTATACCTTGGCTTTGGATGGTTTCAAGATGTCTGCTTTGGATGAAGGTGGGGACCTTGAACACGATGGCTTTGTGCATACAGATAGATTTGCCCTAATTGATCCTAATTGGAATATTCGCGGATATTATAAGGGAACGTCAGAAATTGATGTTAATGTTCTCTTGGGAGACGCTTTATTATTGTTAGAAGAATTTAAAAGATAGAAATGGCTGTTAAATTAGAAGAAAAAAGTGCAAAGCAAATTATCGTTGCCCTTTCGGTAGTTGTAGCTTTATTAGTTGGTGTACTGAATTGGGGTATAGACAAACGAATGATAACGGGTTTAGATTTAGGTTTTTTCCCGAAGTTTCATGCGGTATTGAATAGTATAGTTTCTGTTCTTTTGTTGTTTGGATTAGTTTTTATCAAACAGGGAAAACAGAAGGCCCATAAAGCATCGATGTTTTTATCGTTTGTGGTTTCAGCGGTCTTTTTACTCTCGTATGTTCTTTATCATACTTTAGCCGAACCAACAGCGTATGGTGGAGAAGGGTTTGCTAAATATTCCTATTATTTTATTCTTTTTACACATATTGTGTTAGCTGCTGTAATGATGCCATTTATCCTTATGACCTTCTATTATGCTTGGAGTGAAAAATTGGTCAAGCATCGTGCCTTAGCTAAAAAAGTTTGGCCTTTCTGGTTCTATGTCGCGGTTACCGGTGTAGTAATTTACTTCATGATAGCACCATATTATTCGCATTAAGAAGTTTATGAAAAAGAAGCTTTTAAGTCTTGTTGTACTTTTCATAGTAACTATTCAATTGGTATCGGCGCAATGTGCCATGTGCAAGGCAAGTGCAGAAACAAGTGTGGAAGCTGGTGCAAGTGAAGCAGCTGGGATAAATACTGGAGTACTCTACATGTTGATGATTACTTTCGGGATGCTTACGTTTATTGCTTACCTTCTCTACAAAGGACATAAAGCCACGCGCAAATTGGAGGAATAAACGCCAGTATTATAGGCCTCTAAACCTTTCGTTTTATTTGAAGTTAAAATAGCATGATTAAAAATTTTATTTTAGGAGTTTTACTCCTTCTAGCTGTGGAATCATTTGGGCAAGAAGCTTATGATTGCTATCATTTTGATGAAGGTGGACGAACACGCGAACATTTTGTTGATTTTCAAACCATGACACTAGATATTTCCTTCGATGTGAATGCAAAGATGGTATATGGGAATGTTGAATACGTTTTCTCAACGATAAGACCCGTGATTAATTCTTTGGCCTTAGATGCGCCAGAGATTGCGATTGAAAGTGTTCTTTTGGACGATGAGCCTGTGACTTTTGAAATGATTGATGATCAAGTTCATATCCAATTCCCCAAGAATTTGCCCTGGGAAGAAGTTTATGCATTAAATATCGCATATACTGCGCAACCCGAAAAAGGCATTTATTTTTTGGGCTGGGATGATGCAAGTGATAGAATGCGAAAACAAATCTGGACGCAAGGACAAGGGGTTGATAATCGGTATTGGATCCCAAGTTTTGATGACGTGAGCGATAAGTTAATCACAGAAACGAGAATAACGTTTGATACGGCTTTTGAAGTGATATCTAATGGTAATTTACGCGAAATCAATGATAATAAGGATGGCACGCAAACGTGGCATTACAAAATGGATGAACCCCATGTACCTTATTTGGTCATGATAGCCATTGGTGATTTTGATTATGTGGATATGACTTCAAGTAATGGTATTGTTAGTCGGCAGTATTACTATCCGGATAGGCCACAGGAGATTGATCCTACCTATGCTTATTCCAATGAAATGATGGATTGGATGGAAGAGGAGTTCGGATTGGATTATCCATGGGGTAAAATATACCGTAATGTACCTGTAGCGGATTTTCTTTATGGTGCTATGGAGAATACCACCTCAACTATTTTTACGGATTATTATTTACAGGATAGCCGGGAAGCCTTAGAACGAAATTATGTTGGTACGAATGCGCACGAATTGACGCACCAATGGTTCGGTGATTTGATTTCTGAATGGAATGGCGCTAGTCACTGGTTGCATGAAAGTTTTGCCACCCATTATGCCAAACATTTTGAAAGAGAAGTATATGGAGAAGACGCTTTTCAATGGGAAAGATACAAGGAAATGCAACGGGCGATGTATGCTGATGATAAAGATAATCTGCCAATAGCCCACAGCGAATCGGGCTCCTCTCGACATTATCCCAAAGGTAGTTTTGTTATAGATATGTTGCGTGAGGCGGCAGGTGGGGATGAAGCTTACCGGAAGGTCATGACAAGCTACCTGAAGAAGAATGCATTCAAACATGTAGATACGCATTTGTATCAATTGGAATTTCTGAATGTGCTGGGCTTGAATCTCGATTGGTTTTTCAATCAATGGGTTTATAAAGGGGGTTATCCAGTTTTAGAATGTAGCTTTAAGGAGTCGAAAGAAGAACTTCTTCTGCGTGTAAACCAAGTTCAAGAACAAAGCAGTACGGTTGATTTGTTTCAATTGGAACTCCCTATTCAAGTTCACTATAAAGACGGTAGTCATACAAACTTAGTTATGAGGATTCGCGAAACAGAGGAGGAGTTCCTTGTAAAGAATGAATCAAAGAAAACGGTAGATTTTGTTGTATTCAATCCAAACAATGCCTTCTATACGGAAATAAAGCAAGATAGAAGCACGGAAGAATTGCTTGCTCAAGTGTTGAAGGCTCCATTCATGATGGATAGATATCTGGCTTTGCGAGCTTTGGAGGATGTGGCGATTAAAGAGAAGAGGAAAACATTATTAGCGGCTTATGAAAATGAAACCTTCTATGCGCTGAAAGTGAACATCGTGAAGCAATTGGCAAACGACTCATCTCAAGAAAGTAAAGCATTAATTATGAACGCAGCCCAAGACGAATTAGTGGAAGTTCGTCGAGCTGTATTAATGCATCGCGATTCGGTCGATGAGCGTTTATTCCCTTTTATTGAGGATATGTTGAGCGATTCATCAATCGTAAACGTTGAATTGGCCCTAGAGAAATTAGTGGCTCAATATCCGGAAAAGAAGGAAGCGTTTTATGAAGCGGTTGCAAATGATGCTGCAGCATACGACCAGCTTAATGTTGCTTTATTAAACTTGAAAGCGGCCGATGGAGATAAAAATGCCATGCTACAACTCGTAGATTATTGCAGTGGTTCCTTCGAGTTTCGGTTACGAATCAAGGCGATGAAAGCCCTAGAAGAGTTAAATTATTCGGGTGAAGATTTTTTGCTTCAACTTATTGAAACAAGTGTGCATTTTAATCGTCGATTGGCTGGGACTGCAAGTGGAATTTTAACAAGTATTGTGTCCGAGATGGATGATTCTAGCCCGATAGTAGAGTTAATAGCTCGTTTTGATTTCGACAAGAATGAATTGAAACGACTTGATGTTTTAAGAGATAAATTAGGATTGAGGGACTAAAGTTGTATTTCACTGAGCGGGTCCCAAAAGTGCTTTTGGAAATCTTGAACTTGGTTGTTTCGTATTTCAATTCCTTCTTCTTGAAGCAATTGTTCCATAAGTTCAGGTGGAGAAAAGTGATGCCGACCAGTTAAAAGACCTTGTCGGTTGACCACGCGGTGTGCAGGTACCGGGGGATGCACAACATGTGAGTTATTCATGGCGTATCCCACCATTCGGGAAGCTTTTTTAGCTCCGATGGCTGCTGCTATGGCTCCGTAACTGGTTACATGACCTTTGGGGATCATACGAACCACTTCGTATACCTGCTCAAAAAAACTGAGGTCTCTCATAAGTTTGAAGTTAGGGAGATATTTGGAATTTTGAATGATAGAATGAGTTGGTTTTGATTGCTTGAATCTTGAACATCTATTGTGCTCGCAAAGACTCGAAGGGGCAAGGGTAATTTTAAATTTAAGAATGACTGACTCTTGAATGATTAAATCTATTCCAGATGTCATCTCGAGTGGACCAGAGGGGAGCGGAGAGATCTATCATTGCAATTAGTGACAATTTTGAATAATAGAATGACCGCTTCGAATTTCGAATTTGCTTAGTACTGATTATTTAAGTATCATCTGAAATCTGAAATCCTATATCCGACATCACTCTCTACTGAAACAACTTAAATTGGACATAGTTAATGTTTCTGCCATCCTCAATATGCATTTTTTCGTAAAAGGTTTGAATCTCCGTCAATTCGGGAAAAGCTGTTCCTTTTCTATAAATATCGCGTTCAACGACATTGTATTTCATTCCGCTACCATCCAAAACGCCCATGGTGTAGTTAAACAACAATTCGCTGTCTGTTTTCACGTGGATGATTGCATCATCACTGCAAATTTTCTTGTACAATTCGAGAAAGTTAGGGGCGGTTAAGCGATGCTTTGCATGTCGGTCTTTTGGAAAAGGATCCGAGAATACAATCCAAATCTCTTGCACCTCATTGGGGGCAAAAAACTCATCCAGCAATTCAATTTTTGTTCGCAAATAGGCTGCATTAGATAAGCCGTCTTTTAAAGCATCCTTGGCGCCTTTATGGATGCGAGCTCCTTTAATATCGATGCCAATAAAATTTCGATTGGCCTGTCTTTGCGCAAGGCCTAAGGTGTATTCACCTTTACCACAAGCCAACTCTAATGTCAATGGATTGTCATTTTTGAAATGATCCTTTTTCCACTTACCTTTCAAATCTACCACCTGTTCTTGATGGTTTATCAGACCGGGATTTTTAAAGTCTAGGTTTTGATAAACGTTGGGAAAATGTTTCATTTCCTCGAAACGCTTAAGTTTGTCTTTACCCATGGTGATATTACATTTATTTGCTGTTTTCACAAAAGTACGGGTATTCCCTTTTATCGCCAAGTAACTTAGCACACTGCATTTGCTCATTGAAACTTTTAGATTGCGCATTTTGACTTTTTTTACTGCGTTCGTTAAAGTATCTTTGGTTTCCGCCATACAGCAAAAACTATTTAGGCCTTTGATGCGTTTTAGAAGGGCGATTAAGTTATGAAAAGAATTTTACTATTCATTATGTTCATTTTTGCTCTCGTGCCACGCGCCAATGCTACGCATTTGGTTGGAGGAGAAATGACTTACGTGCGATTAGCCGGCAATACGATTCGAGTTACCTTAACGGTCTATCGTGATAATATCAATGGGCAAGCAGCTTTTGATGGTGATTTTAGCGCGCCGAACGCTTCACCTTGTGTAATCAGTTTTTATAATGACAATGGCACCTTCCTCGAGGCTATCGAAGTTACTTTAGACAATGTCGATTTGATTAACATAGAGTTACAGCCTTGCCAAGATGAAATCCCGGGGATTGAAACCCAACAGGGGACATACACTTTCGATGTCAACCTGAATAACATCAATGGTTTTAATCCAGCGCTTGGAGTGACATTAGTTTATGGTCGTTGTTGTCGAAATGGTATAATAAATAACCTAAGTGTGCCGGGCGATCAAGGTTTTTCCACTTTGGTCCGGGTACCACCAATGAACATTCAAAACAGCTCACCTATATTCAATAGCTTCGAGCAATATCTTTGTGTGAACCGATTCAATCAAGTAGATTTTTCTGCAACAGATCCTGATGGTGATTCGCTTTATTATTTCTTGTGTGATCCTTATCTGGGTTTGAATAATCAAGATCCTGCGGCGAATGCGGGTAATCTTAATTTTGGTGCTACGTATCCCAATTATGGTCCGCCATACCCGACAGTCAATTGGGGTGCAGGGTATTCAGCTATCAATCCATTGGGAGGAACGATGTCCATTAACGGCAATACGGGAATTATGGGTGCAACACCTAATACTACGGGTGTTTTTGTAATGGGGGTATGTGTTTCGGAGTATCGGAACGGCGTACTACTTAGTACGGTAAGTCGTGATTTTCAGTATTTGGTTTCAGCCTGTGACTTCCCTGATATCCAGATTGCGACAGACCCTAATATTCCGCAAGATTCCTTAACCGGACTTTTTACTATTGATGCGGATTGTAACGAAGGGGTGGTTAATTTTAATTTGGCTAATAATATTGATATCGTTAGTTATGAATGGGATTTTGGTGATCCTTCGACAACTGCGGATGTATCTACGCAACAAAACCCAAGCTATTTTTATTCAGATACAGGGTCATACCTTGTAACAGTAATTGGCTATGCTGCGGACGGATGTGCCGATACATCGCAAGGATTGGTTGTTTTTTATCCGATTTTTGAACCGGGCTATATGTTTGAAGATTCGTGTTTGAATCAGCAGGTTATTTTCACTGACACATCCTTTGCTACAACAGGCAACTTGAATTCGTGGACTTGGAATTTTGGTGATCCTGGTTCAACGCAGGATACTTCGACAAACCGTTTTCCAACCTACACCTATACTACGGCTGGCACTTTTACGGCAAGTTTGATAGTAACTACAGACAAAGGTTGTATTGATACGGTCTATAATCAGATAACGATACACCCTCTGCCCGAACCATCCTTTAGTCCTTCAAATCCGCAATGTGAAGGAACGCCGGTTACCTTAAACAATACCTCGCAAATTCAAAGCGGAAGCATTCAGAATTATGAATGGCTGGTTGAAGGAAACACCTATATAACATCGGATGTAAATTATACTTTTTCAGCTGCAGGAACCTATCCTATTCAGTTGATAGAAATTTCAGACTTGGGTTGTACGGATACTCTATTGCAAAATGTAGTAATCAATCCTTTACCTAATGTAACGATTGCTGGAAATACCACAATCTGTCCGAATACAAGCACCCCTGTGCTAGCTTCAGGTGGCCAAAGCTATATTTGGGAAGCGAATCCCTTATTGAGTGCTACCAATATTTCTAATCCGATTGTCAATATGGGGGAAACACCATCAACGTTTTATGTTGAAGTAACGGATTCCAATCAATGTGTAAATACGGATTCGATAACCATCGACTTGTTTCCTTTGCCTCCAGCTGAGGCTGGTCCAGACACATCTGTTTGTTTGAATGTGGCCAATGTGGTTTCATTCAATACATCTGTTCCTCTGCAAGCAAGTGGGGGGATTGCTTATGCTTGGTCACCAGCTGTAGGTTTGTCCGTAACGAATTCACCGAATACCATTGCTTCACCTTCACTTACTACAACTTATACCGTAACCGTAGTTGACACAAATACCTGTGTGAATACCGATTCAGTTAACGTGGTAGTACTGAACCCAGCGTTGGAGTTAATCAACCTAGATGTAGATTCTATTTGTTTTGGTGATACAACTTTTGTGGATGTGCTAGATGTAGGTAACGTGACAAGCTATACCTGGTCACCTAACCAGTTTATTACAAATGCAACAGTGCGGGAACCTGGATTTTTTCCACCTTCTACACGAGATTATATAATTGAATCGGTCAATTACTGTTACCTCGATAGAGATACTATAACTATTGAGGTTGTTTCTGCTGCTGACATAGATGCGGGTCCTCTTGACTCTGTTTGTTTGGGTGATCCTCCGTACCAGTTAAATGCTTTACCCAATTCCTACGAGTTTTATCAATGGACTACAACAGATGCGAGCATTAGCGACAATTCTATTCCTAATCCAACTGTTCAGCCAAATACTAATACTTGGTATTATGTGTATGCAGTAGATTCGATTGGGAGCTTAGGGTGTGAAAGTGAGGACTCAGTTCAGATCTTAGTGTATAACATTCCTGATCTCGATTTGGTATACCCAACAGCTTACCCAGGCTACCTGTGTTTAGGAGAATCAATTGATTTAACTGCTGTTTCCTTTGATGCGAGTCAGTATGCATGGTCTGCTAATAATGCCGCATTGATTGCCTCTCCTAATGCTCCAATAACTTCAGTAACACCAGATGACACAACTACTTTTTATCAAACAGTAACTAATGTGCATGGCTGTACGGCCACTGATTCTATAGAGGTGGATGTCCAGCTCCCTGTAGTGGCTAATATTTCGGGCGATACCTTTATGTGTATCGGTTCATACGTTGATTTACATGCAGGTGGAGGATTGTACTACCAATGGTCGCCGGATAGTATATTTACTAATCCTGATTTTTTTATAACTCAAGCATCTCCAGATAGCTCATTGACAGTTACTGTTTTCGTGAGTAATGATTGTTTTAGTGACAGCACTACGCATCCAATTGTTGTGCGTCAACTACCCGAAGTAGACGCTGGGCCAGATATTACAATTATTAGAGATGAATCTGGTTTCTTATCGGGAAGTGGAGAAGGACGAGCGTTGTGGTATACTCCTGACAAAACTTTTGAAGGCATTTTGGATATCCCAAGTATTTTTAACCCCGAAGTAAGCCCATTTAATACCACCGATTACGTTTTGGAAATCACCGATACCTTGACGGGTTGTTTTAATTATGATACCGCTACGGTGTTTGTAGATGTTGTTACCTTGATTGCTTTCCCTTCTGGATTTTCACCGAATGGTAACGGAGTGAATGATTTTGCGGCTATTATCGAAACCTTGAATATCGACCGTTTGGTTTACCTATCGATTTATGATCGATGGGGTGAGGAAATCTTTAGGGCTGAAGACCTGGCCAAGGGATGGGATGGAACATTCCGAGGAAGAGATTGTGAGATTGGTACCTATATGTGGGTTATTCGAGCAGTAACGAAAGATCAGGAAACCATCACAAGAAAAGGGAATATCACATTAATTCGATAAAGTAGTTTTTAATGAAGGTGAGTATTAAGGCCCAAAATCTGAGAATATTTATGTTCTTTATCGCAGGCTCAATGTTCTGGGCTTGTCAATCCTCTGGCACGAAAAAAACTTCACCAGATACCCCCTATCTAGCCATGGATGGTAAAAAGGTTTACGACATGTATTGTGTGGGTTGTCATGGAGCTGATGGTAAAATGAGTTTTTCAGGAGCTACAGATTTGTCTTCCTCTACCATGGATTTAGATACTAGGATATTACAGATCACACATGGTAAAGGCGTTATGAATGCTTTTAAAGGAATTCTAACAGAAGAGGAAATTGAGAATGTAGCGATTTACATCGAGGAATTGCGTGTCTCAAAATAGTATAAATCACTAGAGGATGATGTCTACACAACCCCAGCATACCTATCACGCGATTGGTTTAATGTCGGGTAGTTCCCTAGACGGTTTGGATATCGCTTATTGCCGGTTCGTTCTAAATGTCGGGAATCACTGGGATTTTGACTTGCTGGCGAGTGATACACTGGATTTAGGGACTTTGATAAATCCTTTACGAGATGCTTTTCACCTATCCTCTCCACAGCTCGACCAGTTAAGTAAGGATTTCGCTTCCTTCATGGCAGATGCGGTGCATACTTTTATCAGAAGGAATTCCATAGATGAGATTGATGCGATTGTCTCACATGGACATACTGTTTTCCATTATCCCGATAAAGGATTGACTTCTCAAATTGGCGATGGTCAGCTACTCGCGAATGAAACTGGATATGTAGTGGTGAATAACTTGCGTCAAAGGGATATGGATTTCGGCGGACAAGGCGCTCCAATTGTGCCAATTGGCGATAAACATTTATTTAGTAGTTTTAAAGTTTGTGTAAACATCGGTGGCATAGCAAATATTTCGGTTCAAAAGGCCGATCAGATGCTTGCCTATGATATCTGTTCCGCCAATCAAGTTTTAAATACACTTGCTCTGCGTTTAGGAAAATCTTTCGACAGAAATGGGATATTGGCAAGAAGTGGGCGTGTGAATCAATCCTTGTTATATGCCTTAAACCAATTGGCTTACTACAAAATCGATCCTCCAAAATCATTGGACAATTCATTTACGCAAGAGGTAATGGAAGTGATTGATGGCTTTGATTTACCCACAGCGGACGCCTTGGCAAGTTATACTGAGCATTTAGCTGAGCAAATAGCGCTGCACATTAAGAGCACGAACTTATCTGAATATTCCAGTGTATTAATTACCGGCGGGGGGGCTCATAATACCTTTTTAGTTGAACGCGTTCGAGCGATTTGTAAAAGCGAAGTGGTCATTCCATCAAAAGATATCATTGATTATAAAGAAGCTATTATAATGGGATTCATTGGTGTGTTGCGTATACGCAATGAGGTTAATGTGCTAGCCAGCGTGACGGGAGCAAGTAAGGATACCTCGAGTGGGGAAGTATTTTACCCAAATAGTTAGAAGTTCACTAATTTTAGCCTTATGAAGATATTGGTTACCGGCGCCACAGGTTTTGTTGGGGCTGAAATAGTAAAGCAACTACTTGCGCAAGACAAATCCGTTCGCGCACTGAAGCGAGCGAGCAGTAATACACATTTGCTAAAAGATTATGAAGGCAGGTTTGAATGGGTGAATGGCGATGTAAATGACATCCCTTCCCTAGAAAAGGCCTTTGAGGGTATTACGCATGTGTATCATAGTGCCGCTATGATCTCTTTTGACCCTGCCCAGAAATATAAGATGTTTAAGGTAAATATCGAGGGAACAGCCAATATAGTTAATATGGCTTTAGCGAAAGGTGTTGAGAAATTTTTACATGTGAGTTCGGTTTCTGCTTTTGGTCGCTACGATATCAAACACCCTATCAATGAACAAACGAAATGGGTAGAGCACGACGAGAATACCAATTATGCAATTGCTAAACACCGAAGTGAATTGGAGGTGTGGCGAGCTTATGAAGAGGGATTGAATACCGTCATTGCTAATCCGGCTACTATTTTAGGTTATGGCGATTGGACGCAGGGCTCATCTCAGATTTTTAAGAATGTATATGATGAGATTAGCTTTTATCCCACGGGTATCAACGGTTTTGTAAGTGTGGAGGATGTGGCAAAAACTTGCATTCAATTAATGCAAAGCGATATCAGCGGGGAACGATTCATTATCTCCTCAGAGAACTTGAGTTTTAAGGAGCTATTTGGAATGATTGCCAATGCTTTTGGGAAATCTGCTCCAAGTCGACCATTGTCTCCTTTTATCCGAGCAATTGGTTGGCGATTTTACTGGTTAAAATCTAAGTTGCTTGGTCAGCAGCCCTTAGTTACGAAAGAAACGACGGTTTATACTTCTCGCGACTATATCTATGAGAATAATAAAGTGAAAAAGGCACTCAATTATACATTTGAACCAATAGGAGAAGTGGTCAAGCGTGCCTGTAAACAATATACCCAGGCGGCGAATAGTTAATTATAAATAGTAGTAACTTTAATTTTAAATTAATTGTATGAAGGCATTACGTATTGTTTTCACATTGTTCCTAATTGTTACATTTCTTGCTTGTAGCAAGGATGATGTCGATCCTGACGGCAATCTTCAAGGCCGATGGAATGTAGAAAAAGTAGAGGGAGAGCAATTCACTAATGGTAATCCAGGGATCAAGCTTGAAGACAATAATCCAACAGGATATATAGCGTTTGAAAGTAATGGCGAGGGAGAACAAAATTATACCTTTACCTTGTTCGGAACGGCATATCCAAACATTAACAATTTTAGATACTCAGCAACACAAACCGAGATTATCATTGAAAGATTTGGACAAGCTGACTTAGTTTGGAATAGGGAATTGAACTCGGCTAACCGGCAAATAGCTAGTTACGATATTCTTGTAAACGCCAATTCTTTTATTCGGTATACCCTTACTTTAGAGAAATAAGAACCCTGCAAGTACTCTTGTTCAAAATGTTTTTTTTCTATCTAAACCAGTGGTCAGGAAATTAAAAGAAGCTTTAAACTTTCAAGTCAAATTCATCAGCTGTATCACTGGCAATTTCATAACCTGCATCGTTGTGTCTAATGACTCCCATCGCAGGATCGTTATGTAGCACACGACTTAGTCTTTTGTGCGCATCTTCTGTTCCATCAGCGACAATTACCATTCCAGCGTGCAAAGAATATCCCATACCTACACCCCCGCCATGATGAAAGCTAACCCAACTGGCGCCACCTGCTGTATTAATTAAGGCATTGAGAATTGGCCAGTCCGCTACAGCATCACTGCCATCTTTCATTGCTTCTGTTTCTCTATTAGGCGAAGCCACTGATCCTGTATCTAAATGATCTCTACCAATTACCAAGGGGGCTTCTAGTTCTCCACTTTTTACCATATCGTTAAATGCGAGAGCCGCTTTTTCTCGCTCTCCCATAGCTAACCAGCAGATTCTTGAAGGTAAGCCTTGCCATGCAATTTTTTCTTTAGCCATATCCAACCAGCGCATAAGTCCTTCATTTTCAGGGAAAAGTTCACGCAATTTATCATCACATTTATAAATATCCTCAGGATTTCCGCTTAACGCAACAAAGCGAAAAGGACCACTTCCTTTGCAAAACAATGGTCGAATATACGCAGGAACAAAACCAGGGAAATCGAAAGCATTTTTTATACCTCGTTTATCTTTGGCTTGCCCGCGTAGGTTGTTCCCGTAGTCGAAAGTTATTGTTCCTCTTCGTTGAAGTTCCAACATCAATTCCACATGGTGTGCCATCGTATCTAGAGAAAGTGATTGATATTTTTCAGGATTCGATTCGCGCAATACATTGGCTTCTTCTACGGACATTTGTTCTGGGAAATAGCCAATCAAATCATCATGTGCTGATGTTTGGTCAGTTAAGGTATCTACAGCAACATTGCGTTCAATCAATCGCGCCAACAGATCAACCGCGTTGCATACCACGCCGATAGAAACCGCTTCCTCATTGGCTTTAGCCTCAAGCGCCATATCGATAGCTTCATCGATATCCAAACTCATTTTGTCCAAATAACGCGTCTCTAAACGCTTCTTCACGCGCCATTCTTCCATTTCAGCTACGAGCGCCACACCTTCATTCATGGTAATCGCCAAAGGTTGAGCGCCTCCCATACCACCCAATCCGGCGGTTACGTTTAATTTTCCTTTTAGAGAAGGTACGCCATAGTGCTTTTTAGCTAAGCTCAAGTAGGTTTCGTAGGTTCCTTGAACAATTCCTTGGGTTCCAATGTAAATCCAAGAACCCGCAGTCATTTGACCATACATCATTAATCCTTTTGCTTCCAATTCACTGAAATGGTCCCAATTGGCCCATTTACCGACCAAATTCGAATTGGCTATTAATACGCGAGGAGCATCTTTATGCGAACGCAGAATACCAACCGGTTTCCCGCTTTGCACTAAGAGTGTTTCATCATCTTCGAGATTTTTTAGGCTACTTAAAATCTTCTCAAATGCTTCCCAATTTCGTGCAGCTTTTCCTCGTCCACCATAAACGATGAGCTCCTCCGGTAATTCAGCAACTTCAGGGTCTAAATTGTTTTGAATCATTCGATAGGCTGCCTCCTGCACCCACCCCTTACAATTCAATTTATTTCCAGTTGGTGCTTTTACTACGCGTGATTTTGTACTCATTTTTTGTTGATTTTTGGCTTACACAAAGTTATTGAATCTTAACATGGCAGCAAAAGAAATGTTCAGAAAACGCTTAGTAACATTCTATCAGTGAAGAGCATTCGCCTAGCGCCTAAGCAAAAGTCCAGAGGTAGTTGGCTGAAAAATTCCAAAGCATAAAAACGATCATAGCGATCACTTTCGCCTTATAAAAATCGAGTAGTTTGAAGCGTTCGTCAAGAAGGTAAATTATACCGTTTACAATAACCAAACCCACCAAAGCGATTCCTCCAAATTGGAGTATCTGTTTAAGCCATGCGGGATTGGTATCTTGAAAAGTCCATAGTTTATTTACGAAAAATCGAAATACAATACCTATAATAAACCCAATAGTATTTGATTTAAATTTGGCTAAGGCCATTTTTTCCTTCAGCATCCAGGTCGATAACATATCGATGCCAAAGCCCAGTCCGCCAACAGTGAAAAATTTAAGGAAGGTCAACCAAAAACCAGTCATGCGCAAACTTTATATGGTAAACTGGCCATTCTCATATACCTTTTGACCATCGGCAAAAATTTCGCCGCCATTTGTCATATCGGCAATCATATCCCAGTGAACGGATGAATTATTTTTACCGCCACATTGATGATAGCTTTGGCCAATAGCCATGTGGATAGTTCCTCCGATTTTTTCATCAAAGAGAATGTTTTTAGTGAACTGTTGGATGTTGAAGTTGGTACCTACCGCAGCTTCTCCGAAGCGTCGGGCACCAGGAATATCAAAAATCTGATCGAGGAATTCTTTGCCTCTTTTAGCATCCCACTTTATCACTTCTCCGTTTTTGACTTCTAATCGGATATCTTCAACTTCTGTTCCCATATAGATGCTTGGGTGAGAGAATCGAACAACCCCATTCACGGAATCTTCAACAGGTGCAGTGTACACCTCGCCAGAAGGCATATTGGTTTTTCCATCGCTGTTTATCCAAATACGACCTTCGGTGCTGAAGCTGATATCAATATCCTTCCCTTTGTAGTGAACCTTGGTACATCGGTTCAAATGGTTAACAATACTCTGCTGTCGCTTACTCAATTTTTTCCATTCAGCAATTGGATCATCATGATATAAGTTACATGCATTAAAGACAAAGTCTTCATATTCTTTCAAGCTCATACCTGCTTCTTGAGCACTGGCTTGCGTTGGGAATTGACAGAGACTTCTTCGTAATTCATAGGTGCCTGTTCTAGCCATATAGGTTTTCATCATTGGCCGATTGGCAGCACTTGAAATTTTTCGTTTTTCAGGATCTACGTTTTGTCCCTCTTTTAAATTGAAAGGAGCACGGATATTTAGATAACAATCAAATGTTTCCATGACCTGTTCCATGAAGGGATTTACAAACTTCAGTTGATGTTCAGCGGCATTATCTAAATAGATTTTGCCTTGCTCTTGAATTTCAATATCTAGGAAAGGATGTCCGCCGGCAAGATATATTTCTTTTAAAAGTTCTTGGAGTAGGGGTTCAGCTAGGTAGCTGGATTTAACGAAAACTTTGTCGCCTTTTCCCACTTGAAGACAGTAATTAGTTAACAGTTGGGCGTACTTTTCATAGATTGACTTCATGTATTCATTTATTATGATTCCCACGAAGATACAATTACTTGTATCATTGAGAAAATGATTGGAGTGGTTCAAGGGGCAAAATGAATATTTTTTTTTACTTTGTGCGAACAATAAGCAACACAGCTAATCATGATAATTATTGGTATCGCAGGCGGAACAGGTTCAGGTAAAACTACAGTCGTAAAGAAGATAATGAGTGTAATACCTCAAGGCCATGTGGCAGTGTTAGGGCAAGACTCCTATTATAGCGATAATTCACATATGAGTTTTGAGGAAAGGCAAAAAATTAATTATGATCATCCTCGGGCAATCGATTTTGACCTACTCATTCAACATATTAAGGACTTGAAGGCGGGAAAGCAAATTCATGAGCCGGTATATTCCTATATTACCCATAGCCGAACTGAAGACTACAAGGTGGTCCATCCGAAGGATGTGATTATAGTCGAAGGAATTCTGGTTTTCACTAACGAGGAACTTCGTGACCTGTGTGACATTAAAATATTTGTTCATGCCGATGCAGATGAGCGCTTGATTCGCCGGATGCGCAGAGATATCTCCGAAAGAGGTCGGGACATTAACGAGGTTTTGGCAAGGTATGAAACCATGCTTAAACCCATGCACAATCAGTTTATAGAGCCTACTATGAAGTATGCCGATATCATTGTGCCTGTTGGAGGTGATAACCATGTTGCCATTGATGTACTTGCCTCTATGATTAAGGATAAACTAAGGGTGGATGTAAGCACCGATTAAATTCAGTGTTTATCCTTTATTTGTTCTTTTTACCCTTACCTTGCTGATTTTCAAAATCGAGTACTTCTTGCGGAATATTCGATGACTTTTCTTCTACTGCTTCTGGAATTGAATCATCACTTTTTTTGTTCTTCTTCTCCTTTTGATTTTCTTCAAAATCCAAGACTTCCTGCGGTATACTGCTAGGTGACGCACTGCCATTGTCCATTTCTATTGTTGGCTTGTCATTTTCAGCATTGTTTTCCTGAGGTTCTTCCTCTCGAATTTTTGGAGGTTCTGGCGGAGGCAAGGTTCCACCTTCTTCTAAAATCTTCATACGCTGAATAAACGCTTTAGCTTTCATTTCATTGATTCCATCGTAAACGTAGTAGGTGTAGTTTTCGCCGAGTATCTTGCGTTTAGTTGAAGGAATACTGTTAATCATTTCTACAATATCAGTAAATGAAGAAGCTACTTCCATTAAGGTAGTCGTGTAAGTGATATAGACATAATCGTTGTAGGATGTCTTTAGGTATATATTCATATAATCAGAGCCCATGCGATGACCAAACTCAAGGTATCCGTTTATCATTTTGTGAACCGCTCGATCTCCTACGAAAGCTAAACCAAATTTTCCAGTTGAGCGATAAACACGTTCTGCAGGATAGTATTGTAGGTTTACATCGGTAAAAACAATATCAGTTTGTAAGTCTTTAGGCTTTTCAAAGATTCCAGTTAACTCTACTTCATTGCGCATTTTTTCAAAAGATTTCGGCTCTAATAGTTCAGCCCACTGACTTAGTATATTTTCATCGTAATAGTCAACATCTCTATTGTCGAAGTTGTCTTCAAACAAGTAATAGCCCATTTTATCTAACACCGTAGCGTCAAAACTTAGTGGTAAAGAAACACTCACGTTAAAGGCATATTCCTCTTCTGCAAGATTGGTGCGTACTTGACCGGCAACTTTTTCCTTCAATACCCCATAATCAAGTGCGAAATCAAGACTACCCTCACCTTCAATGGCATTTTCACTAGGTAAAAATTTCAGTATGTTGCCAGGAACAATTTCTTCACTGGCTAGTTTTTCAGGACTTCCAATGGTGTAAAGTTGTTTGGTTTGGTCGTGCTTGAGAATACCGCTAACTTCTAAAAGGGGTATGTCAGTGGGACCAGTCTGGTTGTTAAGAATGTTTGTATATATCGGTTGAAGTGCCGATTTATTTACAAAGATTCCTGTTCTGATTGCCTTGCCTTGCGGATCTTTAACACCTTCTAAGCTGAGATCTAAACTATCGGGATCAACTTGACCTTCAATTTTAAGGAAATTGCTGGCTACATATTCATTTTTAAAGTCAACCTTCGCGTAGCCATTGATTTTTACATCATTCAAGCTTGAATAAATATCCATGTCGCCATAGAATTGAACGTCAGGATAAATTAGGAATTCATCTGCCTGTTCTACGCGACCCTTGGCATGAAGTATTTTTTTCGGTTGAGCACTTTTCTTTTTATCCATCTGTGAGGAGTCGGATGTAATCACCTCAATTTTTGGTAAATTGACATACTGAACAGGTATGTTTTGAGCTTCATACTTATATTTTCCTGATGCTTTGATGTCATACTTTCCATTGATAGTGATTGTTACATCTTCCATAATATGCCGTTTGCTGTCGACACTTGCTTCAATTGTTGCACTATCCAATGTTTCCATCCGGGCTTCAGGATAAATCGAAACAAGGCCATCATGCGGAATAACCCGGCTATCTGCGATAAATATTTCTGAAACACCGCTGGCTTCAATAATCGAATTGTCTAAACTGTACTCCGCTTTTTTTGCGATGAATGACAAGGTATCTTGAGATAACTTAAGTGATACAAAAGGAGCTCCTGGACTTCCTTCAGGTACCGAGAATTCGAGTTTTTTGTTGTCGATGTCCCAAAAGAATTCGTCGATGGTTGTGGCATATTGATTATAATTGAATTCTGTCCTATTTTCATCGGTATTCGATTTAAAATACCCTGTATTCTCTTCAAAATTGATATAGGCATTAACGTTTGGTGTATTAAAGGTTACTTTATCTCCATCAATGGTTTTAATCTTTAATGCCGCCGTATCAGCTAGAATTTCTTCAGAGTTAAATTTGAAACGATTGGATGTTAACTGAGCACTTTCCCAATCTGCAACCCCTGCGCCGTGAATGCCTTTGTTTGTTATTTCAAGTTGACCGTCTAATTGAATTCGATCATCAAACATTTGGAAAGGATTGGATTTGTCGGAATAGGCGGTCATGTTATCTTGGTAGGGAAACCATTCAACGCGGTTATTGGCGCTTGTTACCGTAGGTGCTTCATATCCTCCCTTAGATTCTTCAATACCAAAGGTTTCAGCCGTAGCAAGCATCGAGTCAGGGAAGAATATGATATTGGATGATTCGAAACTTGTGGTTTGGTATTTTATGACACCATCTCCCTGTAATCCATCATTATTTAATGAAATATCACTGATGAACTTACCTTTCCCTTGGTAAATTTCGAATCCTTCTTCCGGCGATGATAATTGTAATCCAAGTGACAAGTCATCTTGTAAACGAAGAGACTGATTAATTTCTGGAAAGATGCCCGCTGAATATAGTTTACCATTAAATTGAAGCGTTCGTTGGTCGATATACATTAAGGAGTCGATTACAAACGGTTCAATTTCATAGTAGAATTTATCTCGTTTGTATGCTCCTCCACCAATCTTTTCGTTGTCATAGAAAACTTTGGAAAAAGACTTTGATTCAAAAATTGGAAATTGCGCAAGCTCGGAGCTTCCCGATTTGTTAATCGGCAAATTAATTTGCAAATTACCCGATAATCCTTCAAGCGTTGAATTGATCGGGCGAAGTTTCGGCTGACCGTATTGATCCACTTTGTTGCCATCAGGTATATTCATTATGAGCGTATCGATAGTAGGCAAATCCATCGTGAATTCTTCATAGTTGAATTGGTTATCTCTACCAAAAAAGTCAAAACGTCCAGAGAAGAATAAGCCATCAAAGGTCATATCTCGATTCTTTTCAATGGAAATTGTTTGACTATCGGGAAAGAAAAGTGTGGAGTTGGCAATACTGACAGGAACAGTCTTTACGCCATAGAGATCCATGCTTTTGTCGCTTAAATTGATAATGGCATTCTGTTTCTTTTCATTGGATTGAACGGTGATATTATCAAAGTCTTTTTTCTGAGCGTTTGCTAAAACATAGTGGCTAACTTTAGGCTTTATGGTAATCTTTTCTGATTCTTCATCGAAGGTGATGAAGCCCTCTTGAACAAGCCCAAAGAGGATGGGTTTAATTTGCTGAACTGTAAGATTAGGTGAAATCAATTTGGCGAAATCATACGCGTAGATGTAATCCTGCATATTTGCATCGGTATATTTTCTTAGTATGGAAAGAGGATCATAGCTTACGTTTCCCCTGAGCTCTTTCATCTTTTGCTCACTAAAATATTCTTTCGATTCAAACTTGGCTGCTTTCAAACCCGAACTGCTGATTGTGCTTAAATAGATAAGATCTTCGTCCAAGTTCCAATCAATTACATCAACATTGAAATCCATTTGGTGATAAGAATTCGTGAAGTTAGATTGTGATAAGCTTCCTTCACCACGAACTAGTTTGATTGAATTATCAGCTACGTTATAGAAAAGGTTGATGCTTGGATGATATATAGAATCTTCATCAAAGTATAAAGATACTTTTGCATCGCTACTCGAAATTTTCTCAGGCAAGTTGAATGTAATCGAATTCTTGAGTGCTCTTAATACTTTAACTTTTGAATTGTCTTTGTAAATGATAAGTTCAGAAGTTTGTCCATCACTATATCCCATAATTTTTGAACCGGCTAAAGTAAAACCACCGTGGTAAGTAACATTTTTTGTAAGCTCCAGGACGGGAACGTTTTCACGTGGAGCCGAGAATCTTGGAAATCTTAGCGACTCAATATCCGCCACGCTAGACATTTTATCTTCCAATTGACCTTTAATTGTTTGATTGAAATAGTTTTTGAAAGTGAACTCAACGCTGTCTATGCTATATCCTTTTGTTCGCAGGTCAATGGTATAGTTTCCAAAAGTTGCATAAACTTCGGATGATGAAAGACCAGCTCGCTCCCAGTTAACCATACCTGCTTCACCTTCCCAAATATTAGTGAAGTAGTTGTATGTCCCTGAGGTATTTAGAATTTGAATGGAATCATCGGGTGTTTTACCGTAGAAGTCTCCTTGAATTAGCTTTACCTCTGGACCATTTTCTTCATAACTTAAGGTGAACTGATCGGTATTTAATTGCCAAACTTTTCCCTTGCTGTACCAAAGTGCATTTTCGCGAAAAAGGGGAATGGTGAAGTCAATAAAATCTTGAATTTTTACCAAATCACCCGGCTTCGAATTGTCCATGAATGTTTCCAAGGTTTTCTGAAACTGGTCCCATTCTGAAGGATTCAGCGTAAGTTGATTTAAATCTAAATACGAGCGGAGGAGAAGTTGAATTTGCGGATAGGCTTTGCCTCGCAGTTTAAGCATGTGATTTGTAGATGATATAAAATTATCAAGGACCTTGTCGCTCATTTCACCCGATTTGATTTGGCTGTCAAGCTCTTTGAACAAGTCCTTGAGGTCTGAGCGATTGGTAGCCTCAAACCTATCTTTCAATGCAGGTATAAACTCCGCTTTATTCACAGGCAGCGTATCAATGACTTGCGCATTGCTCAGGGAAAAAATAAAAACTAGGTTGATAAATATTAAAGTAACTTTTCTCATTGATATCTATTTCTGATAGTGAAGTGCTATCCAATTCTCTTTTTGCTTGTGCCCAATTTTTGTCAATTTCAAATCTTCAGCAAGCGAAACAATTTGATCTTCTTGATTATCTAAAATCCCACTCATTAGCAGGTGCCCTCCTGGTTTCAATAACGGTAACAAGTGAGGTAAATTTTCTTTGATAACATTTGTAGTAATGTTGGCCAGGATAATATCATAATTGTGCTTAGGAACTACTTCCATTCCACCTTCGTTTACGATTATTTTACTGCAGTTGTTTAGCGAAGCATTTTCTTTCGCATTAATACAAGCTGCTTCTTCAATATCGTTGGCTTGAATATTTGCTGCGCCTTTCATTTCTGCTAGAAGACTTAAGATGCCCGTTCCACATCCGAAATCCAAGACTTTGGCATTCTCGAAATCCATGCCAAGCATAAAATCGAGCATCATAAAAGTAGTTGCATGGTGACCAGTTCCAAAAGCCATTTTGGGTTCAATAACTAGGTCGAACTTTTCATTGCCCTTTGGATGGAAAGGAGCGCGGACAGCACAATCTTTACCGACCAAGATGGACTTAAAATTTTGCTCCCATTCTTCGTTCCAGTTTTTGTTTTCAAGCGTTTTTACTTCAAACTCAACTTCCTTCAAATCAGGAAGGGGAAGAAGCATGTTTAGTAATTCTTCTCGATTGAAAGCTGCGCTTGGGATGTACGCGATGAGATGCCCCTCGTCAGATTCTTCAAAAGAGTCGTAGCCCAAATTATCGAGCAAGGCAATAAGCAAGGCATTTTGCCCCTTAGTTTGAGACAAATGAACACAAGAATAGTCCATTAGAGTGCTTTAATGATTGAAAGAAAATCGTTGGCTTTCAGAGAAGCTCCACCAACCAAAGCACCATCTACATCTTCTTCCTTAAATAAATCTGCAGCATTTTCTGCTTTCACACTTCCTCCGTAGACGATAGTCATATGGTCGGCAGTTGACTTATCGTAAAGATTTTCTATGATACCCCTAATAAATCGGTGCACTTCTTGCGCTTGTTCAGCACTGGCCGTTTCTCCTGTCCCAATTGCCCAAACAGGTTCGTAGGCAATGACGCAGTTGGCAACCATTGCTTTACTCAAATTTTTCAAAGCTTCCCGAATTTGATTTTCTATAAAAGGCAGAAAAGAGCCCTCTTTTCTTGTTTCCAATTGCTCGCCGCAACAAATAACTGGAATGATATCCTTTTTAAGGGCTTGTTGAACTTTGGTGTTCACCATAGAATCGGTTTCGCCGAAATAAGCTCTTCTTTCAGAGTGTCCCACTATGACAAATTCCACGCCTAAAGACTGAAGCATCGTGCTTGATATTTCACCAGTATAGGCGCCATTATCGAATTGGCAGAGGTTTTGAGCACCCACAGCAATCCGGTCGTCGACAATTTCCTGCACAACACCAATGTGCGTATAAGGCACGCAAACTACGGTTGATTCGTCATTTAAACCCTCTTTCAGATCAACGATTAAATTGATAGCCTCGTCGATCGAAGTATTCATTTTCCAGTTTCCAATAACTAATTGTCTTCTCATTCTTGTATACTTTTATCATAAACAAACTTCAATATGGCTTCATCCTCTGGGTTTAATACTTCCTTTCTTCTTTCCATAACCCGCTCAGCCACTTCGAGGGCTTTATCGAAATTGTATCTTGTAAATCCATCCGAACCTCCCCAGCTGAAGGAAGGAATGAATTTAGGAGGGAAGTTTCCTCCGAATATGTTAGCGAAAACTCCTACCACTGTCCCAGTATTAAACATGGTATTGATACCACATTTACTGTGGTCGCCCATGATTAAACCTAGAAATTGTAATCCACTGCGGATATAGGCTTTTTCGTTGTAATTATAGATAGATACTTCGCCGTAGTTGTTTTTAAGATTCGAGTTGTTTGTATCAGCCCCAAGGTTGCACCATTCGCCAATTACGGAATTGCCTAAAAATCCGTCATGTCCTTTGTTGCTATATCCTTGAATAACGCTATTATTCACTTCTCCACCTACTTTGCTGAATGGTCCAATCGTGGTTGATCCGTAAATTTTCGTACCCAGCTTTAACACAGCACCTTGACACAGCGCTAAACCGCCTCTAATAATCGAACCTTCCATGATTTCAGCATCCTTTCCAATGTAAATTGGTCCTTGACTCGTATTCAATATACTAGCCTCTATTTTAGCTCCTGCTTCTATAAATAATTGGTCTTTCGGGCCAATTAAAGTATTCGTTTGACTTAGCGTTGCCGAATTTTTGTTCATTGTTAGCTTCTTGAAATCTAGTGCAAGAGCTTCTTGGTTCATATTGAAAATATCCCAGGGAAATTTGAGTTGAAGTATTTCTTTTTCATAGGCCACCTCTTCCTCAAATTGTTCCGCCTCAGGATTTATCCGAGATGCGATTAAGGTGCCTTGGTGATACAAACTTTGACCATTTGCCAGCTTAAGTATGGTTTTGACTAAATTATCGTTGGGCAAGACACTCGAGTTGATAAAAAATTGCTCACCGCCTAGTTCGGGCCGCCAGGTATCTTTCGCTTTTAAATATGGAGTGCATGTTTTAATCAAAATTTCGCACTGAAGGTAATCGCTCCACTTCTCTGCGATGCTTGTGATACCTAACCGAAGAGCACTCACAGGTTTGGTAATTGTCAGCGGTTGCAGGTTAATCCAATTCTCGTAATGATCGTTGAGGATAAAAGTGGGTTTCGACATCTTGTAAAATTAGGAAAAAGAGCGGAATAGTGGAAAGAATAATCAGATTAGTAAGCGTTTGTTTGCTTTATCCACAAGGGTGGAAGAATTGTTTTTGTTTTCCTTTAAACATTCCATACTTTAGAATCAAAACCAACACAATGAGCTGGCGCAAACTGGATGGAACTTTTCTTAGCAATGACCTAATCGGCTTGGTAGAAGAAACCATATTGAGAGAAAAGTCCAAAGGGCACAAGCTCAAGGTATGTGTGGGCACCGATTCACAGGTATATCGAAATCACATTGAGTTTGCCAGTGTGGTTGTTTTCTTGCGAGAGGGTAGAGGTGGATTTATGTTTATTAACAATCATAGACATGTCGGTATTATGCCGATAAAAGAACGAATGATTACCGAAGTGGCGAAGAGTATTGAAGTAGCCTACAGCATTTGTCATCTCTTAGACAAGCATAAAGTAGACCTGGAAGTGCATGCGGATATCAATACGAGTCCCAATTTTAAGTCAAACACCGCACTTCGTGAAGCAATGGGGTACATAATGGGTATGGGCTTTCAGTTCAAAGCTAAACCCAATGCATTTGCGAGTAGCTCCTGTGCCGATAAGGTGGTTTGATTGCTGCGCGACAATTAAACTTTTACACAAAGTGCATTTGGCTCAAATGAAGTGGGTAAAACCCCACTTTGCTTAAGCGTAAACACGACATTTTGAATCATTTTTTGACTAATTATGTCGTTGGTACTCCATTCAGTGCTGTGAAACCAATTGTTTACATCTTTTGCCGCTTGCTTATACCGAGTACTAACGAGATTAATAGCATCAATGGAATTCATGAATTGCTTATTGATAAAGTATAGGGTGTTGAGCATTTGTCTCAGCGATTCACTTTTCTTCTGAATTGCCTTGTCTGAAGCTGCAAGAACAAAGCATGGCCATGGTGTTACGAACTCTCCAAGGCATTTAAGTTGACCTGAATCAACATAGGGCTTTGTGGTATACTTTTCCCAATAAAAAACGTCAGCTTCCAAAGCGCTTAGTGAGGCTAGAGCACCTTCTAAATTTTTTACAAGCACAAACTGATCTGGGGCAATTATATTGTTTTTGTTTTGGGCATCAATTATTGGCATAAGATGGGAGCCAGAACCCAAGCGACTGATGGCATAGCGTTTGGAGTATATCTCTCCATAATATTGAATTGGATTTTCTTTCCCAGAGAATATTCCCCAAATCAAGGGAGTATTCAAATATTTACTAATTATTTTTGAAGGGTTGCCTTTGGCGATATCCGCTATAATACCTTCTGTAAGCACCACACAAAGGTCTACCTCGTTTGTGCGAAGGGCCTGGGCCATTTGACCCGTACCGCCGGCGAATGTGGTCCATTCTATATTTAATCCCTCACGTGAAAAAATCTCATTTTCAATACCTAAATGCCAAGGAAGATTAAAGTGTTCTGGTACTCCACCAACCCGAATTGTTTCCATTAGTTTTCCTTAAAATAGAGTTGGATTCGCGTTCGCAAGTTGTCGCTAACTGGCACTAGAGGTAGTCGCAGGTTTTCTTCACAAAGCCTTAAATGTTGCAGTGCAGCTTTGATTCCTGCCGGATTGTTTTCTTCAAATATCAAATGAATCAAATCGAGGAATTCGAACTGTTCTTTGCTTGCTGTTTGGAAATCACCATTCAAGGCGGCATTGACCATTTTTGTAAACTGTTTGGGGATGACCTGGGCTACAACGGAGATAACTCCTTGGCAACCATAACTCATCATTGGCAGTGCATGCACATCATCACCAGATATCAACTGAAAAGAATCAGGTGTATTCCGAGCAATTTCCATGCTTTGAATTATATCGTTGGCTGCTTCTTTAATCGCAATAATGTTTTCCAATTCGTTGGCGAGTCTTATAGTTGTTTCTGCCTCAATGTTTTGGCCTGTTCGGCTAGGCACGTTATAAAGGATAATTGGTAATGGACTATTTGTAGCAATATATTTATAATGCTGATAAATGCCTTCTTGCGTAGGCTTGTTGTAGTTTGGGCTTGAAGATAGTATGGCTTGATATCCGTCTAAATTAAATCCATTGACATTGTCTACAATGAGTTGTGTGTTGTTTCCTCCAAAGCCTGCAACTAGAGGAACTCTGCCAGCTACGTGTTTTTGCGTAAAAGTTAATATTTCCTGCTTTTCCCTGGCATTGAGCGTTACGGTTTCCCCAGTAGTTCCCAAAGAAACCAAATAGTTTACTCCACCTTGAATACAATGATCAATCACTGCAGCAAGGCTCGAGAAATCGATGTTTTTGTTTTTGTCAAACGGAGTGACTAAAGCTACCCCTGTTCCGCGCAAGTTCATGCTTATGGGTTTATAAGGTTTAAAAAATGATCAATTTGTTGAAGTAAGTAATCCAAGCTTTGGTTTTTGTTCGTGTTTATCATCAGTTCAAAATGAGCCGCTGTTTCATCGCTAAAGGTGCCGACACGAAATTTAGCCTTTGAGGTTGCTGCGATGTATTCCAAAGGCAGACATTCATTTACAAAAGCACCAATTAAGATATCAAATTCCTTTTTGTGAAATTCAGTAATTTTATCACTTTCGGGTATATAAAACCAATTGACATCCAGGTTATTAATAAACTGCGGATCAGTTAGTTCTTTTTTTTTGGTATGCTGAAATCCTAAGATACTTGTCTGCTTGCCGCTTTGCCTAAGCTTTTCAGCGAAGCTTGTAATACTTACAATATCTTCAGCACGCGTAGCATTAAATAAAATCCCAATTTTTTGGGCATCTTTTATGTTCAACATTTTGCGTTCCGCGCTGGAAACCGCTTTCGCATCAAATCGCAGTTTTTTGCGGTATAAAAATCGCTTAAATTTTTCCAGCCAACCCATTTACTGGACTTTTCTTTCTTCAAAAGTACCGATAGCAGCGTACTTAGCTATTCTTTTCTCAATTCGTTCTTCTGGTGAAAGTTCATTCAGGAGTGTAAGGTTTCGCTTGATACTTCTTTTTAAGGTTTTCGCCATTTCTTCTGGGTTGTGGTGAGCCCCGCCCAATGGTTCTTTGATAATGGTGTCAACAATTTTCATCTTGTGCATGTCATTCGCTGTAAGTTTAAGTTGTTCGGCAGCAACTTCTTTGTAATCCCAGCTTCTCCATAGAATAGATGAACAAGATTCAGGCGAAATAACTGTAAACCAGGTGTTTTCCAGCATAAGTGTTTTATCGCATACACCAATACCAATTGCGCCACCAGAAGCTCCTTCTCCGATAATAATTGAAATCACGGGAACTCTTAACTTGGTCATTTCAAACAAATTGCGCGCTATAGCTTCTGCCTGACCTAACTCTTCCGCTTCGATGCCAGGGAAGGCTCCAGGAGTATCAATAAAAGTTACAATTGGTTTATTGAATTTTTCCGCGAGCTTCATCAAGCGTAAAGCTTTCCGATAACCTTGCGGGTTAGCCATACCGAAATTTCGATACTGGCGCATTTTAGTATTAACTCCTTTTTGTTGGCCAATGACTACCACGCTTTGTCCATCGAGGTTAGCGATACCACCCACAATTGCTTTATCGTCACCTGCTTTTCTATCGCCGTGTAGTTCTATGAAATCCTCAAAAATGTGATGAATGTAATATAAAGTGTAAGGTCTCTCAGGGTGCCGAGAGAGTTGAACACGTTGCCAAGGAGTTAAGTTGGCATATAAATTTTCCTTTTTCTCTTCAATGAGTTTGTCTAACTCTGCGATTTTATCATCGAGATTTAAATCGCCTTGGGTCTGCATTTCTACCAATTTCGATCGCTTTTCAAAGAGCTGCTCGATTGGTTCTTCAAAATCTAGAAAAGTCATAAAACAAATTTAGCAGAATAAACGCAATCCTTTGCTTGTTGACCCTAATTATTTGCTTCTAGAATAGTTTTTGCGTTTGTTCGTGTAGTTTTTATTCTTGTTTCTACCACCTCGGTTGTTGCTATGCTTTCTCTTATTATTGGAAACCACTTTGTTTAGCGTTACTTCGTCTCCCAAATGAAGATTTCCCTTACTTATAATCTCTAAATCGTTTATTATGGTTTCATCGGTAACCGTTTCACTGTTCCAATTGTTGTGCACAATTTTCATGTAGTTCGCGATACATTTTGTATAGGCGGTTTTTTTATCTCCCTCCTCCATCTTAGAGGCTTTTTCAATCATGCTTGAGATGTTTTTGCCGTAATGCCTGAACCGAGTGTTTTTTTCTGGGTAAGGAAAGGGGGTTGGCTTGGCGAAGAGCACTTCTTTTTCAGGAAGCGGGTATGGCGATTCCACATCTAAACTGAAGTCTGCCATAATATGTAAATGATCCCACAACAAATGTTTGAAATCTTCAACATTTTTTAAATGCGGATTTAAGTTGCCCATGATGTGAACGATATGATCTACCACATCTTGTCGCTTTTCTTTTTCAGTAATTGTAATTGCGTACTCTACTAGGTTTTGAATATGTCTACCATACTCTTTCAGGCGCAAATGGCCTCTTTGGGTGTTATACTCCATAAATATGTGTCAAATTGAAATAGTCTTCCTACTGAATTACGAAATAAGTAAATGTTTTCTTGGAAGTTGGGGTTTATTTATGCCTTTTGTACCCCTTATCGGTTCGCAAGTTACTAAGAATTTTAAATTATTTAAACTTTTCTACTCGAAAGCGCTAGTTTAACTCAGTATTTTTAGCTTGGCAAATTTTAACATAATCTTCTTTTCACCTTCGTTTTCGAAAGCAATGGTGGCAATAGAGTTCGTTCCTTCTGCAATAGCCAGGACTTTTCCTTTACCAAATCGTTGATGCATAACTTCATTACCTGCACGTAAATTACTAAGGTCGTCTGCAGTAAAGTTTTCATTATCGATTTGTGCATTCGGGCGACGAATAAGCTTAGCTCTTCTTGGTTGAAGATTGCGCTTTTGCAATCCTGACTCACTTGATGAATCAGTGTTGAATAAGCTAGAGGACTGCTTTCTTTCCGAAGCTCCCATCAATGTAATTCCTTCTGATGGCAGCTCTTTCAAGAATCGACTCGGCTCGCTAAACTGTAAGGATCCGAATTTATATCGGGTGTTTGCAAAGGAAATAAACAGGTGCTTTTCCGCTCTCGTAATCGCTACATAAAATAAGCGTCGTTCCTCTTCTAAATCCTCTCGCGTATACAAGGACATGGCAGACGGGAATAAGTTCTCTTCCAGGCCAACAACAAAAACTGCGGGAAACTCCAATCCTTTCGCAGCATGTATAGTCATGAGTTTGACTGCTTCATCCGATTGATTTTCTTTTTCATCCCCAGTAAGCAAGCTAATATTTTGTAAGTAGGCGCCTAAGCTGCGATCATTATTGACGTCACTTTCGTCCTCAACCACATCAGAAATACTAAACTCCTTAATACCATTTAATAACTCTTGGATGTTTTCATACTTGCTAACTCCTTCGACAGTTTTATCATTGTATAATTCCTGTAAAATTTGGGTAGATTTAGCAACGTGGGCAGCTACATCGTAGGCATTTTTTTTCGATAGCATCGTTTGAAAACTCTGAATCATCGTTACAAAATCACGCAGCGTATTTGCCGTTCGTGTTGGCAGATTGAAGCTTTCAATTTGATTGAGAATGTCCCAAATGCTTTTACCCAATTGGTCGCTAATAACAACTAATTTATCCCAAGTTGTATCGCCTATTCCTCGTTTCGGGTAGTTGATGACCCGTTTAAGCGATTCCTCTTCATTTGGATTTACTATCAGCTTCAAATAAGCAAGCAAATCTTTAATCTCCTTACGTTGATAGAAGGAAAGCCCCCCATATATTTTGTATGGAATGTTCTGTCGTCTTAAAGCCTCTTCCATGGACCTGGATTGAGCATTGGTTCGGTACAGAATGGCAAAATCATTTTCAGTATAATGCTCTTGCATTTTAAGTTCGAAAATTAAATCAGCTACTTTTTTCCCTTCTTCGTTGTCTGAAGTTGTTTTAAAAATTTTGATGTTTTCACCAACTTGATTGCTAGTCCAAATCTCTTTGGCTATTTGTGAACTATTATGTTTGATTAAGTGGTTCGCTGCCTTAACTATTTGTGGTGTGCTTCTGTAGTTCTGCTCTAGCTTTACCAGTTTAAAATCGGGAAAGTCTTTTTGAAAGCTCAGTATATTGGTTATCGTTGCGCCACGAAAAGCATAAATACTTTGGGCGTCATCGCCAACAACGCTTAAGTTTTGATTTCTATCTGCCAATTTCTTAATAATCGCGTATTGAGCCGTATTGGTGTCCTGAAACTCATCGATAAGTATGTATTCAAATTTGTTTTGATAGTAATATAAGCACTCTGGAAAGTTTTTGAGTAAGATATAAAAGTTCATCAATAGGTCATCAAAGTCCATCGCGCCATTCTGTTTACATTTTTTATTGTAAAGGGCATAGAGCTCAGCGATTTTGGGTTTGCCTGCAGCGCTGTCTTCGTTTACCAAATCAACATTTGACGCATAGGCTTCAGGACTGATAAGTGAATTTTTAGCTTGGGAAATGCGATAAAAAACTTGATTAGGTTTGTAAATTTTATCATCAAGCCCACGTGCTTTGATAATTCCTTTGAGTACACTTTTCGAATCATTAGTATCGTAAATCGTGAAGTTGCTAGGGTAGCCCAACTTACTAGCTTCTTTTCTTAGTATTCTGGCGAAAACAGAGTGGAAGGTGCCCATAAAAAGATTTCTTGCCTCCCCGCCAACATTTTTTTCAATCCTTCCACGCATCTCTGCCGCGGCTTTATTGGTGAAGGTTAAAGCCAAAATCCGAAACGGATCAATACCTTGGGCAATAAGGTAAGCTATTCGGTAAGTTAGTACTCTAGTTTTTCCCGACCCTGGGCCTGCAATAATTAAAAGTGGACCTGCTGCATGGGTAACGGCCTCTTGTTGCGATGGGTTTAACTCCTCCAAAAACTTCATGTATGTAAAATTAAAGTATCGCTTGTAAAAAGATTCTTAATCCGGCTATTTTTATTATACTTGTTGACAAGTTTTGGATTTTAATGACTATCGCATGAGTGAAGATCAAGCAGGGCATATTTCGGAAGAGGAAATGATTAAAAAAGGGCTAATTAACGTGATGGCTCTCGGGTATAAAGGTGTTGAATTATGGCGAGCCAATCGCGAACCAATCAAACAAGTGGAGAACCAAGATGAAGAAAAAGCCTAAGTTTTTACTGTTAGGGTGGGATGCTGCGGATTGGAAGGTAATTAATCCGCTGATTGATAAGGGGCAAATGCCTGCACTGGAAAGCATTCTTAATAATGGATGTATGGGGAATATTGCCACCTTAGATCCTCCCTTATCGCCCATGCTTTGGACATCAATCGCAACAGGGAAGCACGCATACAAACACGGTGTACATGGTTTTTTGGAGGGTAATGCAAACAAAACTCGTGTAAGGCCCGTGACACAGGAGTCCATTCAGACAAAAACGGTTTGGAACATGCTGAACGAAAAAGGGTTCAAAACCAATGTTGTGGGCTGGTGGCCTAGTCATCCTGCGCGTCCCTTAAACGGTGCACAGATTTCAAATTTTCACGCAAAAGTACCTGAAACAAGCACTTGGCATAATTGGCCACTTATTGCTAATGCAGTGTATCCGGAATCCATAGCCGATGAGGTAAATAAGTTGCGTGTGCATCCTGGGGAACTTGGTTTTGAGCAGCTGAGCTCATTTATACCGCATTTGGATCGCTTGAGAAAGGAAGATCAAAAACTGTTGAACCACCTCCTAGTTGATATAGCAGAGTGTATTACCGTGCATGCAACATCTACGTATTTAGCGGATCATTGCGATTGGGATTTTATGGCTGTTTACTACAATGCCATTGACCATATTTCGCATATTTTTATGAAATATCACCCACCGCAGCTACCCTGGATCGATGATCAATCGTTTGATTTGTATAGTGAGGTGATCAATAGTGTTTATCGCTGGCACGATATGATGTTGGGACGATGGCTGGATATGGTTGGAGAGGATTGCTACGTTATGGTTCTTTCTGACCACGGTTTTCATTCAGATGAGCGTCGGGTGAAGGCCCTGCCAAAAGAGCCTGCAGCCATCGCTAGAGAGCATAATCATCTCGGAATACTTGCCATTAAGGGACCCGGAATTAAAAAGGATGACTTGATTTTTGGGGCAAGTTTGTTGGACATTACCCCTACTATTCTAAGCGCGTTTAACCTACCTATCGGAAAAGATATGGATGGCAAGGTGTTGAATGCGATTTTTGAGAAAGCCCCTGATCTTGAAGTAGTCGATAGTTGGGATGATAAAATTAAAAGTCAACATTCATCCTCACTTGCTCAATTTGAAAGTGATGAACTGGTTAAACAACTGGTTGATTTAGGGTATGTCGAGCAAGAAGATACAGGTAGTCCGGAAGCAGTTAAAAAGCTCCTGGATGAAAATAATTTTTATTTGTCGCGAAGTTATTTTGAGGCCAGAAAGTTCAAAGAATCTCGTATGATTTTGCACAAACTGTGTAATGATTATCCAGAAAATCATCGGTATTGGTTTCAATTGGCGCGAGTTTGTGTTGAACAAAACGATCCAGATGGTTTACAAGATAGTATTAGTCATTTGAAATCGATAGTTAACCCGGGCAGTCAAGGAATTCAGCTCCTAGAAGGTAAGCTGGCCTATTTAAGCAATAATTTTGAACAAGCTTTGCGCATTTTTAAATCGATTGGGCAGGGTGAGGGACTTATGAATGCGCATATTGTATATCAAATAGCTACTACCTTACTAAAGTTGCATCAGTATGAAGAAGCGCTGAAATTTTATAAAAAACACAATAGTCTAAACGCAAATAACCCCAATGCACTACATGGTATGGGCATGGCGTATATTGGTATAGGTAGTTATGCCAAAGCAATTGATGTGTTAATCGATTCAATTGGTATGATGTATTTTAACCCATCTGCTCATTTCCATCTGGGCAAAGCTTTCCGCTTTAATGGAAACCCTGCAGAGGCAGAGCAGGCATTTTTAGTTGCCAAACATTTGGCTCCTGCTATGTCCAAAGCCCGATTGGAATTGATCAGTCTGTATGAAAATGAGTTAAAAAATGAGGCCAAAGTTATTTCCTTGAAGCGTGAAATGAAGCAAACGAGTAGAGGAGTAGTTTACATTGTTTCCGGTTTGCCTCGCTCGGGAACATCTATGATGATGCAGATGCTCGAGGCTGGTGGATTTCAAATCTTTTCAGACAAAAAAAGACAAGCAGATGATAATAACCCAAGGGGCTATTTGGAGCATGAGGCCATCAAGCGCTTGGCAAGTGATTCCTCCGTTATTTACCAAGCAGAGGGGAAAGTGGTTAAAGTCATTGTTAATCTTTTACGTTTCTTACCAGCTAATTTAGAGTACAAGATTATCTTAATGCGACGACAGATTGGCGAAATTATTCAATCGCAAGAAAGAATGTTAGTGAATTTAAATAAGTCGCAAGCTGGAGATAGCCTATTTGAAGCGGATAAAAAATGGCAGGCTAGCCTGGAAAAATCAATAAGTTACATCAATAAGCAACCAAATATGGATGTGCTAGAAGTTAATTATGCTGAGGTCTTGGAAGACCCATTGAAGCAAGCCGAAAAAGTGCAGTCGTTTTTGGGATTTCCCCTAGAACTCGACCGTGTGACTCAAATAGTTGAACAAGATTTGTATCGTGCAAAAATTTAATTAATTTTACTTTTCAATATAAAACTATGAAAAAGACAAAAAATCAATGGAATAAAAAAGTGGCTAAGTATTCACTTTTAGCAAGCGCTGCATTGACGATGTTAAATGCCTGCGGTAAAGATGAAGAAGAGCCGAATGATCCAGATATTACCGAAACGGATATTAATCCAGATATAACTCTTTCTCCTCAAATTAATGCTGCAGATGCTAGAGAATTCGATTTGAATAACGATGGCGTCATGGATGTTTCGGTTGGAATTGAAAATTACACCTATTCAGGCCAGCCGCCCTCAAATTTTACTTATTCTGGTGTAGAGGGAATGAATGGTACAGAATTACTCACTCAAGAAGAATCTTTTATTTTTAATTCTCCAAATTATGGCGCAATAACCTTAACAGAGGATGTAGTTACGCCTATTACTGAAGGAAGTACGATAAGTTCTTCACAAGTGACTTGGCTTGATTATGGAATCTTGGGAGGTGCAGGTGTATATATTAACGAAAACATTACTTTAGGCCAATTCTTTGGCCAAGACAAATATTTGGGATTGCGCATCCCGGTGGCCGGAAATATCCATTATGCATGGATGCGGCTTGGTATGAGTAATGATGGTACATCTGTAACCGTTAAGGAATATGCGTTCAGAGAAACACCGTTTACGCCCATTAATGCTGGAGATAAGTAATTCGGTTAGATTATTTACCTTAAAATTAAAAACCTACAGGAAATCTGTAGGTTTTTTTTATTCCTCTTCTTTTCTTCACTAACTTTGCCAACTTCATGAAAAAAGACGAGCATCACATCATTTCCGAGCCGGAATTTATTGCAGTAGAAGGTGCTCGTGAACACAATCTAAAGAACGTTTCAGTAAATATCCCAAGGAATCAGTTAGTGGTGATAACAGGTATTAGTGGTAGCGGAAAATCATCCTTGGCATTTGATACCATATACGCAGAAGGGCAACGAAGATATCTAGATACATTTTCGAATTATGCCCGTCAATTTATTGGCAATATGGAACGGCCGGATGTAGACAGTATTACAGGCTTGAGCCCGGTTATATCTATTGAGCAAAAGACAGTGAGTAAGAATCCGCGAAGTACCGTGGGTACGATTACGGAAGTCTATGATTTCTTCCGATTGCTGTTTGCTAGGGCTGCAGATGCGTATTCCTATGTTTCTGGCAAGAAAATGGTCCAGTTTACTGAAAAGCAATTGATCGATACGGTTCGTTCGAGTTTTCAAGGTAAAAAGATAGTTGTCTTGGCACCCTTGGTTAAAGGAAGAAAAGGCCATTATCGGGAGCTTTTTGACAGTCTTTTTAAACGTGGATACCTCAAAGTTCGTGTGGATGGAGAAATTTTGGATATTGTGCCAAAAATGCAAACGGATCGATATAAGGTTCATGATATCGAGGCAGTAGTTGACCGACTTTTACTTAAAGAAGAAAATGAGGAGCGCCTACTCAATAGTATAGATAAAGCAATGAAATTAGGGGAAGGCCTACTTTTTATTTTGGATTTAGAAGAAGGGAAAACTTATCCCTTCAGTAAAAATCTAATGGATAGTGAAAGCGGTATTTCTTATGATGCGCCTTCACCCAATACGTTTTCCTATAATTCTCCATACGGCATGTGTCCCTCTTGCAAAGGATTGGGCTACAAAATGCAGGTGAATGAAGAGGCGATTCTTCCCGATCAATCACTGAGCATCAACAAAGGCGGTATAGCGCCTTTAGGCATTCGGAGAGAAGGGTATCTGTTTAAAGAGTTAAAACGACTTGCGAAGAAATATAATTTTAATCTCGCTGAGCCTATTGGTGAAATGGATAGGGATACGCTGAACTTGTTATTGTATGGCGACCCTAACCAAGAGTCGCCCTCAGAGGAAGTTAATATTTCTGATGCTGACCGGTGGTATACCATAGAAAATGGGGGTGTTGAAGCCATGCTGATCCGCAGTTATCGGGATACTACTTCCGATAGTATCCGCAAATGGGCAGAACAATATATGGAACAGGAAATCTGTTCTTCGTGTAATGGCTATCGTTTGAAGCAGGAGTCTTTATCATTTAAGCTCGATGGCTTGCATATCGGGCAATTGTCAGCTATGAATCTCGGTACTTTGGCCAAATGGTTGACGGATATTGAAATGCGACTAACAGAAAAGCAAAATGAAATAGCTTCGGAAGTGCTAAAAGAAATTCGCGAACGAATCGGATTTTTGTTGGATGTAGGTCTTGATTACTTGAGTCTGGATCGGCCAGCTCGAAGCTTGTCTGGCGGCGAAGCCCAGCGTATCCGATTGGCTACTCAGATAGGTTCGCAGTTGAGTGGGGTAACGTACATTTTGGATGAGCCAAGTATCGGTTTGCACCAAAGAGATAATGAGCGCTTGATTCAATCTTTGAAAAAATTAGCAGAAGCAGATAATTCGGTCATAGTGGTCGAACATGATAAAGATATCATGTTGGCTTGCGATTATCTTATAGATATTGGTCCGGCTGCTGGTGAACATGGAGGGGAAATAGTGGCAGCGGGGAGACCGGAAGCGTTTAAAAAGACAAATACATTAACTGCAGATTATTTGTTCGGTTCCAAGGAAATTCCGGTTCCTAAAAAAAGAAGACCGGGAATTGGTAAGCAAATCGCGTTAAAAGGAATGACCGGCAACAACCTGAAAAATCTAGATTTGGCTTTTGACTTGGGGAAATTCATTTGTGTGACTGGCGTTTCAGGTAGTGGGAAGTCAACTATTGTAAATGAAACACTTTACCCTATTTTACATCATTATGTATATAAAGCTCGAACTAAGCCTTTACCTTATGAATCGATTTCGGGTTTAAAGCATATCGATAAAGTAATTGAAATTGATCAGTCGCCTATTGGTCGCACGCCCCGATCCAATCCAGCTACCTATGTCAAGGTTTTTGATGAGATTCGCAAATTGTTTGCCTCAACGCCGGAAGCAAAGATTCGTGGTTTTAATCCCGGAAGATTTTCATTTAATGTGAAAGGTGGTCGTTGTGAAGAATGCGGTGGCGGTGGTGTCAAAGTGATTGAAATGAACTTTTTACCCAATGTTGAGGTCGAGTGTCCGCGATGCATGGGAAAACGATATAATAGAGAAACCCTCGAGATTCGCTTTAAAGGCAAATCAATTTACGATGTGCTCGAAATGACCGTAGAGGATGCCTGTGATTTTTTTCAACCTCAGCCTAGAATTTATAGAAAAGTCAAAACTTTATTGGATGTAGGTCTGGGTTATTTGCGCTTGGGACAAAGTTCAACTACCGTGTCTGGCGGAGAAGCACAGCGAGTAAAGCTGTCTGCGGAATTGAGTAAGAAAGATACTGGACAAACTTTTTATATCCTCGACGAACCTACTACAGGTTTGCATTTTGAAGACATCCGTGTTTTGCTTAAAGTATTGAATAAACTTGTAGATAAGGGCAATACGGTCCTGGTTATTGAGCACAATATGGATGTGATCAAGATGGCTGATTATGTTATTGATATTGGTCCAGAAGGTGGTGATCGTGGCGGTCGAATTGTTTTCCAAGGTACACCTGAAGCGTTGGCCCAATTTACGGAAAGCCATACCGGGAGATTCTTAAAAGAAGAATTGAAGTAATTGATTCCTTCGCTTTTATTTTAACTCAATCCGATTAACTTTGTAATGTATTGGTGCTGAAAGAATATCCTCTCAGCTTAAAAGGGAATCTCGTTAGAATCGAGAGCAGTCTCCGCTGCTGTATTTTCCGCTAATGCTTAAACAAGATGCCACTGTGAAAATGGGAAGGCGTTTAAGCAGGAATAAGCCAGAATACCTGCCTGTACAAAATAGGAAACCTGCTTTCGGAAGAAAAGTAAATTCTAATTCAGCTTTTGACCATTCCCAGGTCATTGTGCTGCGTTGTGTTTATATACTTCTAAAGGCGATTGTAGAAGTTGGATTGAAACACATACGGAAATATATTATCACCCTGCTTATTGCTTTGGTTGCTTGCACTGGCTTGCAAGCTCAGTTCGACACCACTTTGGTGCTGCCTGAGATGCAGGTGTTGGAATTACGGGTTAACGCCATAGGAACGGAGAAAATCCTTTTTGACAAAGGGCAGCTTGAAGAGAGAAGTTTTTTCAGTTTAGCCGACTTTTTGAATCAAGAAAGTAATATCTACGTCAAATCTTATGGTGGGAATAGTTTAAGCTCGGTTAGTATTCAAGGCGCAAGTGCGGCGCAAACACTGATTCTATGGAATGGCCTGCCTATTCAAAGTCCAACTTTAGGGCAGCTGGATTTGGCACTGATTCCAAACAATTTTAGTGAAGAAGTGGATATTCAACTCGGAGGGAATAGCTCTTCTTGGGGAAGTGGTGCAATAGGGGGATCTATCAATTTAAAAAATGAAGTTGACTACAATCAAAATCTTGAGTTGAGCTATGGAGCCAGTTTGGGTAGCTATTCGAACCTGATTCAGCAGGGGAAAATTCAATTGGGAAATGCGAAATTTCAAAGTGTAAGTCGAGTGAACTATCAGCGAGGAACGAATGACTTTATCATTAGCCCCGATCCAACAGTCTCGGACTATCGACAAAGCAATGCTGCATTTGCTCAAGCCGGTATCCTACAAAGTTTTCATTATCGTCCGAATGCGAATCACGATATTGCCGTTTTCACTTGGATTCAACAAAGTGCGAAAGAGATCCCTTCGACTATTACACAGAAAAACAGTGAAGCTTTTCAAGAAGATGCTTTTTATCGTTTAATGGCTGAGTGGAAATACACCAAAAACAAGCACCAACTGAAGACCAGCTTTGGGCATTTTCGAGAAAAACAAAACTATGAGGATCCATTGATTGATTTAAGTGCTTTGAATAAATTTCAAAGTTTGTTAGCCGAGTTTGACTATCGTTTAAGCATCCATCCGCGACATCAATTGCAGCTTTCAAGTACTACCGTTTTGAATACCTCCGACAACGAGGCCTATGGAAAAAAACAAACGCAAAACAGAAGTGCTTTGCTCGCTGCTTACAGTTATCAGTTTAAAAGATTGGCTTTGCAATTCAGTATACGCGAGGAATGCACTAGCAATGGGTTCCTGCTACCTGTGCCCTATATGGGGTGGCAGCAGGGGATAGGCCAAAATTTCACTTTTAAGTTAAAAGTATCTCGAGAGTTTCGTTTACCAACCTTAAATGATTTGTATTGGGCCCCGGGAGGTAATAAGGACTTGATGCCAGAGTCGGGCTGGAGTCAAGAATTGGGGCTTAGTTATTCTCAGGAATCTGATGGGCATCAATGGAGCGTAGCGCATAGTTTTTTTAATAGAAATATAAGGAATTGGATCATGTGGGCGCCTGGTAATCAAGCATTCTGGGAAGCCCAAAATATCAACAAAGTATGGTCTCTGGGCACAATGAGTAAGGTGGGGTACTCCTATACGCGGGCTAAATTTTCAGTAGCAACCGATCTGAACTTCAATTATACTCGTTCTATTTTTCAGGAAGCGCTTCGTTTTCCTAGAATAGCTGTAGGAGACCAACTATTATATACCCCTGTTTTTCAAGGGATGGCTAATTTTCGTTTGAATATAGTTGGTTTTGAATTACGCTACCAACATCAAATAGTCGGGCAGACTCAAGGTGCAAATGATGAAATTCCCCGATTTCATGTCGGAAATGTTCATTTCAGCCATCCATTTGATCAAGGAAATCTAGCAGGGAAGATTTTCTTAACCATCAATAATATATTTAATCAAAACTATGTCATTGTGGAACGGAGGCCTATGCCGGGCACCAATGTTCTCTTTGGCATGCACATCAACTTTAAAAACAAAAAACTATGAGAACAAAACTACTTCTTGCCGCAAGTTTCTTTTTTAATTTAGTTTGTTCGCAAACTACAGCTACTTTCGAGAATTTTAATTTAGCTGCGGATTCCGCCTTGAATGGTAGTGATCTTTCCGGTGGATATAGTGATGGAAACCTCTTTTTTCCAAATACTTACGATGTCCAATTCGGTTCATGGGCTGGTTTCAGCGTTTCAACAAAAACCGATGTGACTACACCGGGTTTTACGAATGATTTAAGCTGCATAGCAGGTGAAGGCGCCCTAAATTCCAACTCCTATGCGGTAGGTTATTTTCCATTCCCTTTGTATGAACAAGTTATTGATATTACTGGCAATGCAGATGGAGGGGCAATGGAAGGTATGTATGTAAACAATAGCACTTACGGCTTTTTGAGCATGCGGGATGGCGATGCATTCGCTAAAAAATTTGGTGGGGTTAGTGGTAGTGACCCAGATTTCTTTAAGTTAAAAATCCAAAAATATCTCAATGGATCCCTGGGTAGTGAAATGGTAGAGTTTTATTTAGCTGATTTTCGCTTCAGCGACAGTTCACTAGATTATATTGTCGATGAGTGGACTTATGTAGATCTAACAAGTCTAGGTAATGCCGATAGCTTGTTGCTTTCATTTGAGTCATCAGACACTGGTCAGTTTGGTATCAACACACCAACGTATGTTTGTTTGGATGAGCTTACCACTAAAGATGGACCAGCAACAAGTATTCGAAGCCTTGAAGAAGTCATTCATGTCGGTGTTTATCCCAATCCCGTAGTAGCCAGTTTATCTATACGAAATCAAGACGATCTGCGTGGGGAGGTACTTATTTTTGATATCGCGGGTAAGCAAATGGGGCAATATACAATTACCAAGCAATTCGAAATTGATGTTACCGACTGGCCATCAATGATCTACCAGCTTGTATTTCGCGAGACAGATGGTAAGGTGTATCGTTCTTCTTTTGTAAAGAAGTAGTTGATAGGCAGACCTAAAAGGGCCTTTCTCAAAGGATGAGAAGGTCCTTTTGTAATTTGGGGTCCTTCATATCTATCGAACGAGGGAATACAAAGAGGAAGTCTCAAATGAACATTTTAATTTCTGTATATTTGCCGCTTAAATTTGAAAAATGGAATTGAAAGAAATTTTATCAATTAGTAAGTTGCCTGGCTTGTTCCAAATTAAGGCGAGTAGAGACAATGGTTTGATTGTAACCCCGCTAGGAGAGAATAAAAGCAAATTTGTTTCTTCGCGCCAACATATGTTTACGCCCTTAGAAAATATTACCATTTACACGGAAGATTCTAACATAGAACTCAAAGATGTTTTTCAGTCGATGAAGGCTAGCAAACAAGCTTGCCCGGACAATAAAGCGACAGACGGAGATTTTCGAGCGTATTTTACTGATGTTGTGCCTAACCATGATCAGCAACGAGTATATATCAGTGATATTAAAAAAATTGTGAAATGGTATACTCAATTGGACGCGCACAATTTATTTGCTGAAGCAGAAAAGCCGGAGAAAAAATCAGGTACCAAGCAAAAGAAAGAAAGCAAAGCCACGGGCAAAACAAAAGAAGCGAAAAAGAAATAATGGATACAAGTACCCCACTAATCATACAACGACCAAGAACATTTGTAGATGTTGATTTTAAGCTTAGCACCTGGGAAGATGTTAAGCCGTACTACGATGAGTTGGTCGAAAGACCGATCACATCGCAGAAAGGATTTGAAACTTGGTTGAAGGATTGGGATGAATTGTATGCCGTGGTTAGTGAGGATATGCGTGGTAAATATATTGCCACTTCAATAAATACTACGGATGAGGCTGCGAAGCAAGCTTTACAATCTTTTTATGTTGAGATTGAGCCGAAATTAAAGCCCTATGAAAATACGCTTCAAAAGAAGTTTGATACCTCTCCTTTCAAAGAACAGTTATCTCCAGATTTTGATAATCTTAAGCGGGGAATTGAAAAAGATCTAGCCCTTTTTACGGAGAAGAATATTGAGCTAAGCAAGGACCTTAGCTTAATGGAAAATGAGTATGCAGAAATTACTGGTTCATGGTCCATAGAATATAAAGGCGAGGAGCTAACTATGCCGCAGGCAGCAAAGTTTGCTAAAGACACCAACAGAGAAACTAGAAAAAAGGTTTATCTCTTGGCTCGTGAACGAGAGTTGCAAGATGCGGACAAACTCGATGATTTGATGAGCCGCTTGGTGGCAAAAAGACATCAGTTGGCACTGAATGCTGGCTATGAAAATTACCGGGATTACATGTTCGATCAGAAGCATCGTTTTGATTACACTGCCAAAGATTGTGAGGCATTTCATCACGCGGTGGCTGCGGCTATTGTCCCTTTGTTAAGCGAAATAGACCAAAAACGCAAAGCCGACATGGGTGTAGACCTACTTTATCCCTGGGACCTAAGTGTCGATCCTTTCAATCAAGCCCCACTAAAACCATTTGAAGACACCGAAGATTTTGTAAACAAAACGGTGCACTGCTTTAATAAGCTGGATTCTTATTTTGGCGCATGTGTAAGCAACATGTATGCAATGGGAAAATTGGATTTAGAATCAAGAAAGGGTAAAGCTCCCGGTGGATACAATATGTCAATGCCCGAATCAGGAATTCCATTTATTTTCATGAACCACGCTTCATCGGAAGGAGATGTTCGTGTAATGGTGCATGAAGGTGGCCACGCTATACATAGTTACCTGGATTATGAAATTCCATTCGCCAACTTACGCGATGTTCCAAGCGAAGTAGCTGAACTAGCATCGATGACTATGGAGCTTTTTTCATTGGAAAATTGGGAAAGTTTTTATAGTGATAAGAGCGATTTGACACGCGCAAAACGCAATCATTTGGAAGGCTTATTGAAGATTTTGCCTGGCGTAGCTAAAGGTGATGCTTTCCAGCATTGGATGTATCTCAATCCTAAGCATACGGTAGACGAGCGACGAGCCAAATGGTTGGATTTAAATAAGATTTACGGTACGGGAGTGGTAGACAATACTGGGCTGGAGGTTTATCAACAAACGGGATATCAAGGGATATTGCACTTCTATCAGGTGCCCTTCTATTATATTGAATACGGATTTGCCCAATTGGGTGCAATTGCCATGTGGCGAAATTTCAAAGAAGATAAACAAGCCGCCATTGAAGCATACAAGCGCGCCTTGCGTTTAGGATACACGCGGTCTATTCCAGCTATCTATGAAGCGGCGGATATCCAGTTTGATTTTTCGGCTGATTACGTCAATAATTTATCTGCCTTTGTAAAACAAGAATTAGCTCAATTATAAGTGATTTGCAGGATGTGTTGAGCATTAACACACTAGGCTCATAAGTGAAAAAAAAGTGATAATTTTACTTAAATTCTGAACACAATGAAAAATAAATTTAGCCTATACTCCCTGATCTTCTTAGTTGTAATCGCTGTATTGCTTAACGCTTGTAATAAGGATGAGGTTGAAAATCCAGTTGGTACTGAACCAATCAATTTCATTCAGCCAGATAGTAGCACCATTTTTGCATCTGCAGGAGAGTTGGTTGATTTTACCTTATACTTGGCTATCGATCATCCGATCGACTCGGTAAGAGGGGCTTATTTTATTGATACTACTCGAGGATCTTCGTTGCCTGGAGTTAATGCGCTACTGGAAAACCTTACCTATGCAGACATGCAAACAGAATTTTTTGTTCAGGGCTTTTCTGATAGTTTAAATGTTCAGACGGTCAGCGGTGTATTAGAAATGCCATCAACAAGAATAGATGGCACAGGATTTTGGTCTTATTTTGTAGGAAGTACAACGCCATTCTTACCTGCTCAATATGATGCAGTACGCGTTGTTTTTCAGATTGAGGCGGGTAGTAGCCGGTATGAAAAGCAGTTAAAAGTAATTGTCGATTAATACGGTGGTTCGAGTTAATAAGAATTTACATAAGGAACGAATTAACTATGATAAGTATGTTCTCAATATAGAAGATACTGCTGATTCACCTTTTTTGCAATTTGACGAATGGTATCACGAAGCCGAGGATCACGGTGGCTTCGAAGCGAATGCCATGGTGCTTTCCACAGCGGATGAGAATGGTATGCCAAGCAGTAGAGTTGTTTTACTTAAGGCATATTCAAACGATGGCTTGGTGTTTTATTCAAATTATGCCAGTGAAAAAGGACGTCAAATGGCCACAAATAATAAGGTTAGCTTGCTGTTTTTTTATGAAGCCTTTCAGCGCCAGATACGTATTAATGGGCTTGTCGAGCGAATTAGTGAAGAGAAGAGTGAAGCTTACTTTAAAACACGTCCAAAAGAAAGTCAATTCGGTGCCATGATTTCAAAGCAGAGCGAAATGATTACGAGTAAAGAAGAACTTGAGCGACGCTTTGAGGAATTAAAGAAAAGCAACATTGACCCCGTACGCCCTAAAAGTTGGGGAGGCTATCTGGTTAAACCCAATTACTTTGAGTTTTGGCAAGGTCGGCCAAGTCGCATGCATGATAGAATTTTCTACAGAAAAGAAAAAGAGACCTGGGTTAAAGGTCTCTTGTCACCATAATCAGTTTTTATTTCGCTTTTTTAGCTTTGCTTTTTTTCTTCGCTGGAGCAGCTGCTTCAACGGTCTTTCTTTTTGGCCTAGTTACGCCGTAAGATCCTTGTGCAATTTTCCCTCGTTTGGTTTTTTTATCTCCTCTACCCATGATAGTTAAATTTTATTGAATGGTAAAAATAAAAAAATCCTGCAGAACGAATTATTCAGCAGGATTTTAAAGTATGTTGGAAAAAATTATACTCTAGAAGATAATTCTTTACCTGGCTTGAACTTCACTACGTTCTTAGCAGCGATGTTGATTTCTTTACCAGTTTGAGGGTTTCTTCCTTTTCTTGCAGCTCTGTGAGATACTGAGAATGTTCCAAAACCAACTAATGTTAATTTGTCACCTTTTGCTAAAGTTGAAGTTACACCGTCAGTAACTGCGTCTAGTGCAGCACTTGCTTGTGTTTTAGTTAAACCTGCATCTTCTGCAATCTTGTTGATTAAATCACCTTTGTTCATAATATTTAATTTTGGTTAAAAATAATTGTGATGGCTCAAAAATAAGCGCAATTCCTTTATTCATAAGCCTTTCAGGCTAATTGTTATGTTGATAATTTGTTTTTCTTCCTATTGTCGTAGAGATGCATATTTTACAAATAATTGATAATCAACAATTTATAAAATTAATGATTTTTGATTTTTTGTGGATATATTTTAATTTTTTTTTTCAAAACCTAGTAATATCAAGGTTTTTAGAAATTTATCAGAGGGAGTTTGTAAGTTTACCGAAAGTATATGAAAAACAAGAGCATAGACAGTCGTTACTTGGTGTTTGGTGATGGTCCGGTTATCGTTTTATTGCATGGTTTGTTCGGAGCATTGAGCAATTTCGAACAGGTTATACAGCACTTTCAGAAGTCATATACAGTTTTGTTTCCCCAATTGCCACTCTACACTTCCTCTTTATTAAATTCTACGGTTTCTGGCATGGTCGAATTCGTGAAGGATATACTCGAAGAAAAGAATTATAATCAGGTTCATTTAGTAGGTAATTCTCTCGGAGGACATATTGGTTTAGTTTATGCCCTTCAGGATATGCAAAGGGTTGCTTCAATTACACTTACGGGTAGTTCGGGTTTATTTGAAAATTCATTGGGTGATGGCTATCCCAATAAAGAGAATTATGATTACGTTAAAAAGAAAACGGAATACACTTTTTATGATCCTAAAATGGCATCTAAAGAATTGGTAGACGAAGTATTTGAAACGGTAAATAACAGATCAAAGGCAATACGTGTTATCGCTCTTGCGAAATCTGCGTTGCGGCACAATCTTAGGAAGGAGCTTCCTAAAATTGATATTCCTGTGAATTTGATTTGGGGGAAAAATGATAATATTACACCGCTGTTCGTTGGTGAAGAGTTCCAAAAATTGATACCCAATGCGCGCTTAGAAGTTATTGACGAGTGCGGGCATGCGCCCATGATGGAGCATCCGAATTTGTTTAACGAACTTTTAGAAAAATTTTTGTTAGAAGTAGAACAAAATAAATCAAATTGATTGCAAGATTGGCCATAGAGGAAAGTATACCCTATCTGAAAATGACGGATACTGTTGAGTTTGCACTGGAATTAATGGAAGAGTTCAAACAAGCACACCTGCCTGTCTTGGATGAAAAAGAACTTACAGGTGTGGTTTCCGAACAGCAACTGTTGGATACAACGGCCATGGGTACTTTATCCGACTTGCCTTTCCCTTTGATTAAGGTTGCCGTTAACGAATATGCACATATTTTTGATGCGATGAAAGCAGGCTTTGAAAGTCGAAGTAGTGTGCTCCCGGTGGTTAATAAAGATGGAAAGTACATCGGCTTGATATCTCCGCGAAGTCTTCTGATTAAACTTTCCGAGTTTAATTTTGTCTGCGAAACAGGAGGGATTTTCATATTGGAAGTTCCTGCTCAAGACTATTCACTGGCCGAGATAGCTCGTTTGGTTGAGTCGAATAAGGCTTCCGTATTGTCGATCGCTACTGCACCTGCCAATGATAAGGGCCACATGCAGGTTACTGTCAAAGTAAACACGCTTGATTTAACATATATCATTGCTACCTTGGAGCGTTACGATTACACCATTACGAATATCTTTCATCAAGCTGAGCAAATTGACCAGTTGAAGGAACGCTATGATGCCTTGATGCATTACCTAAATGTGTAGAGCATCCTTTCCGAATATTTTCCATTCCTTTATCCCAAATTTTGGGTTTATCTTTGAACTATGCATGTAGCTGTATACGGAAGAAAGCTAAAATCAAGCGCTGGAGCTGATGTAAGAAAATTTTTTGATTTGTTGGAGTCGAAAAATATTAGTTACACCATCTATAGCCCCTTTCTTCAGCATTTACTCAAAGATCATGGTTTACATCTAGCCAACCGCTCTTTCTCAGACAAGAAGGAGATTAATAAGGATATAGATTTCGTTTTTAGTTTAGGAGGTGATGGTACCATACTCGATGCAGTAAGTTGGATAGGAGAAAAAGAAATCCCAATTGTAGGTATAAATTTTGGACGCCTAGGTTTCTTAGCCAGCATATCGATCAGTAATATAGAGAATTGCCTTAATGCAATTGTAGAAAATAAGCATGTTATCGAATACAGAAATTTGATACAATTAGAAACGAATAAAAAATTGTTTGGTGAGAGTTCGTTTGCTTTGAATGAGTTTACCCTGCAGCGTGTCGAAACGTCTTCGATGATAACTGTGCATGCCTATCTAAATGGACAACATCTCAACTCGTATTGGGCAGATGGATTAATAGTTTCTACAGCCACGGGATCAACAGGCTATTCCTTAAGTTGCGGTGGGCCAGTAATTTATCCAAACAGCAAAAATTTTGTAATTACTCCAGTTGCCCCGCACAACTTAAATGTTCGTCCGATGGTTGTTCCCGACGATGTGGAACTTCGTTTGGAAGTAGAAGGGAGAAGTAATCGATTTTTAACAACCTTAGATAGTCGAAATAAAACGATTGATTCTAGTTACGAATTGCTTCTACGGAAGGCGCCTTTTCAAGCGCTTTTAGTTCGGCTGAGTTCGAGTAATTTTGTGAATGCTATTCGAGAGAAATTGCTATGGGGAGAAGATCGAAGAAATTAGGCACAGCAGTTAACTTTGGCACAACAATTGAAAGAAAGAAATGAACCAATGGCTTATGTTTCTATCCAACAGAATCATAAGGTATTAAAAAAATAATCGATGAAAAATATACTTCTTCTAGCTTTTTTACTTCTTAGTTTGAGCTCATGTAAAACCTTGATTCCATTTACGGATGATTTGCGATCGGATAATGGATGGGGCGATAAAGAACTCAAACAAATACAATATTATAATTCGGAGACCATTGTTTTGCAGCGGCAGTTGAACAGTAACGAAACAGGTATCGTCTCGGGAAAAATTAAGATGATTGACGGAAAGCAAGTGGAAGAAATCATTATTCGCCAAGGAACACCAGGCGTTGTTTCAGCAATACCTGACGGTAATCGATTAGCAATCAGTTTTGAAATAGGCGATGATCATTATTTGACTTTTGGAATCGATCAAAAGCGTGGAGGTAGATATTACTTGCGTTTGAAGGATTTTGAACAAAACAAGTTTGCTTTAGTAACTTATCATGGGCAAACTTATAATATTGGTCCTCAATCCTTGACGGCTTACCTGCAAGTGAATCTGAAAAAGGTTAATAAACTCCAAAAATCCTTGCGAGTTGCTAAGGGGCGAAAGTTATAATTGAGATGAGCGGCTGTAAAGTCGCTCATCTCATTTAGTAACATTACTGTGGCTTGAATTACCTAAATAGATTATACTTGGTTGTTCGTAAATGACACTTCACTTCAGGTGCTCCATGCGCCACCCATTTCGCCCATAATCCACTGCAAGTGAAATTACCTTGATTTTTAAGTTAAATATGTAGTGAATGCGCTATATTTGCACCTCTTTATTTATAAGTTTAAAAAAATAAGATAAATGGCGGTTATAGGCACTTTAAGACAAAAGCTTGGCGGTATCCTGATCTTCGTTATAGCATTAGCTATGTTGGCTTTTATATTAATGGATATGGGGGGACAAGGAAATAGTCAAACCCGAGGAACAGATATTGCTAATGTAAATGGTGATGCGATTCCTTACACAGCTTTTAGTGAAAGATTGGAGGCTAATGAAAACTTCATGAAGAGCCAACTTCAAACGCAAAATTTGACAGATGCGCAAAAGGAGAGTATACGCACGAGTACGTTAAATGAAATGATTGAAGAGAAGTTGAAAAACAAGATGTATGCAGATTTGGGCATTTTTGTGGGAACTGAAGAGAAAAAGGCTATGCTTTTTGACACACAGTTCCAACACCCTAGTATTACCTCTTCTTTTGCCGGGCAGGATGGCCAGTACGATGCGGCTCTATTTAAGCAGTATTTGGAAACCCTAGATTTAGTTGATCAGAATTCAGGGATGACAGCCGAAGAAAAGCGTGCACAATGGACAAACTTTGAGCAAGCTATTTATAAAGAGCGTGCCAACAACAAATACAACCAGCTGCTTGAGGCAAGTGCAAATGTACCTACTTGGATGGCAGAGGCCTTGTACGCTAACGAAAATACTACGGCCAATATACAGTACGTCTATGTTCCTTACAACAAAGTAAGCAACGAGGAAATTTCCTTTACGGATGCCGACCTAGAGGCTTATTTAAGTGCGCATCAAAAAGAATTTAAGCAGGATGCCTCAGTAAATATGAAATATGTTACTTTTCCTATTCAACCCTCTGCGGATGATATAGCGAATGCTGAGTCATGGGTAAGCGATAAATTTAATGTTTGGCAGGAAGCTGAGAATGATTCTTTATTCATTATGGCTAGTTCGGAAACTCGCTGGGATGCCAAGTACTACACGCGAGAAAGTTTAGCTAATGTATTTCCTGATTCTATGTTTGCGTCATCAGTTGGTGCTTTCTTTGCCCCGATTCAAAATGGTGACCAATTCAATGCGTACAAATTGATTGATAAAAAACAAATTCCTGATTCCTTAAAGTGCCGTCATTTATTGATTACTGGTGAGGGATATACTACCCAGGAGGACGTTACAGCACTAATAGATAGCCTTCGCACAGCGATAATAGAGGAAGGAACGCCTTTAGCAAGTTTGACTGCAAAATATTCACAAGATCCTTCGAATGCTTCGGATGGTGGAGATTTAGGATGGGTTAGACCAAATGAAATGGTTACACCATTCAATAATGCTATTTTCTTTGATATGGAGCCGGGTGATGTGCGAATGGTATTCACCCAGTTTGGTGCTCACTTTGTGGAGGTATACGATTGGGGAACGACACAAGAGGCAGCTAAAGTGGCTACATTGACTAAATCGATTTTCGCAAGTGAAGAAACAACCAATGGTATTTTTGCAGAAGCAAGTCTATACTCTGGAAACAATAGAAATAAAGAATCTTTTATCGCTGGTTCAGAACGAGTAAAGGATGCGCTTAATGTTGCCAAAACGGCAAATACAGTTGTTGGTTTAGATGGCAATGCGCGAGAAATGATTAAATGGGCGTTTGAAACTGAAACAGGTGATGTTTCCGCTCCATTCATTATTGGCGACAATTTTGTTGTGGCTTTACAAAATGGGAAGTCTGAAGAAGGTAAAGCGTCGCTTTCCAGCGTAAGGGCTTTGGTGGAAGCAGAAGTGATTAAAGAAAAGAAGGCTGAGCTTCTTGTTGAAAGATTAAGTGGTTCTGACTTAAACGCTTTGGCTTCGACGAATGCTTCGAGTATTCAGGCTGCAAATAACCTATCCTTTAATAATGTTACATTGTCGGGTGTAGGAAACGAAGCGAAAGTTGTTGCTTCAGCACTTGGATTAGAGGTGAATGAACTTTCCTCTCCTATTGTAGGGGAGAATGGGGTTTTTGTTGTTCAAACTATTGCAAAAAAAGAAGCTGCAGAAGCACTTGATTTGAATGCATATACGATGCGTTCTTCTACGTATTCTACAGGAGTGCAGAGTCGCCTTTTTGAAGCGCTGAAAACAGCAGCCAAAGTAGAAGACAATAGCTTCGACTTTTTCTAGAAAATAATATCCAATGGAGAATAAAGTAGCCAAAAAAGCTATAGAAACCATTGATCTCATATCCCTCATTAATGTGGGTAACATAAAAGGCTTTGATTTAAAGCCTTTTTTGTTTAAAGGCTTGTTGCTGAAAGAGAAAGAATTCAGAAACGCGCTTAAAACCTATGATTTCGATGCCCTAAATGGGAGTCAACTTTATATCTTTTGTAGCACAGATGCCATTGTTCCGAAATGGGCATATATGCTGTTAGCATCTTGTCTCACAGAAAGGGATATTCCCCATAACTTTGCAAGTAATATGGAAGAAGCGATTAATTTATTCGTGGCGGATGCGATTAATCAATTGGATGTGTCGCAATACACAGACAAGCGGGTGGTAGTTAAAGGCTGTAGTGGTAAATATGCTATTAATGAGCAAAACTACATGAAGTTAACGCAGCGCTTAAAACCGGTGATTAAGGCAATATCTTATGGAGAAGCTTGTTCTATGGTTCCGATTTCAAAAAACTAATTATGAAAACTGTTAGACAATGGACTTTGCCAGTATTTGTTACTTTACTCACGCTGCTCATATTCAAAACGGCGTTGCTCAGCTTAACGGACAACAATAGGCCATTACCTGAAGTTAAGACTGCAGGAATGAGTTTATTTGCGGATACTCAAGATGGAAGTGATGGGCTCACTGAGAATCTGATAGCGTCTCAGCGAATTCATCCAGTTAGAATTAGTGGGGATGTCCACTTCGCAGATGAAAAAGTTCCTCTACACGATCAGGAGGTGAGAGAACGATTTGATCGGGAGTTGCTGGTGAATACCTTCTGGCATTCTAATACCATGTTAAACTATAAGTTGGCTAGTAAGTATTTTGATGACATATCTCAAATTTTGGAAGCGAATGGTGTCCCTTCAGATTTTAAATACCTCGCTGTTGCAGAAAGCGGATTGCGCAATGTGGTTTCACCTGCAGGGGCAGCTGGTTTTTGGCAATTCTTGAAATCAACTGGCTTGGAGTATGGTTTGGAGATTAATAATGAAGTAGACGAACGGTATAACTATGAAAAAGCAACAGAAGCTGCATGCGCTTATTTGAAGGATGCGAAAGCACTCTTCGGATCATGGACTCTAGCCGCTGCGAGTTATAATGTGGGTATGAGTAAATTGCAAAAGCGCTTGGAAGAGCAACAGGTGACTAATTATTATGATTTGTATTTGAACTCGGAAACTTCGAGATATGTTTTTCGAATTCTATCCTATAAAATGGTTTTTGAGAATCCGGAGAAGTTTGGATTTGAATTTGTGAAAAAGGATTTATATCAACCGTATCAATTTAGAAGTGTAGTGGTCGAAAATTCCATTCCAGACTTAGCGCAATTTGCTATAGATAATGGCACGAATTACAAAATGCTTAAGGTGGTTAACCCATGGTTAATCAGTTCAAGTTTAACGATTAGCCAAGGCAATAGTTACACGATAAAAATCCCTACTAGCTATGTTGATGAAGCCTATTATCCCTCTGACTACGAAGAAGGGGATGAAGAGGAATTGTTGGAAGAAAATGATATGGAATAATGGATATTACTCAGTTTAAGTTCCGCTTTGATCTACAAATGCGTTGGAATGATTTGGATGCGCTTGGGCATGTAAATAATGCTATGTTTATTACCTATTTCGAAACAGCGAGAGGCCGATTTATGCTCGAAGCCTGTCCCGGATGGGATTGGTATAAAAATATGTTTTTAATAGCTCAAGTGCATGCCGATTTTCAAAAAGAATTGTTGTTAAGCGCAAAGAACCCTCAAGTACTTATGCGAACGTCGAAGATTGGGACGAAAAGTTTTGAATTGAGTTACGCGATAACAAGTGAGGGGAAAGAGGGAACTGTACTTCATGCCACTGGAACTACTACGCAAATTATGTTTGATATGAAGACTCGACAAACAATTGTTATTCCTTCATGGGTGAAAGAGAACCTTATAGCCTTTGATGCCTAGAGGGAGAGCTAAGAATGTAAATGTTCAAATTGTCTTAAGTGCGCTTCTACTCGTGCTACACTTTTCTTAACCCATTCCAAACGGATCTGCTCAAATTGCTTGTCCGATAGCCTCCAATCAATCGTCGATTTCCTAAGTTCTTGACTAAGGTGTTGAAGCACAATAGCAGCACTTACCGAGATGTTTAAACTTTCCGTGTGTCCTACCATGGGAATTTTTATATAGCTATCAGCCTTTTGTAATACATCTTCACTTAAGCCTTTCTTTTCCGCTCCAAAAAAAAGTGCAGAAGGTTTAGAAATGTCAAAATCTTGTAAGTCAAAACCACTAGTATGGGGGGTGGTAGCAACTATTTGATACCCTTTTGATTTCAGGCTATCGATAGCCTGAGTGGTATGGTTATACTTGTATACATCAACCCATTTAATCGCCCCTTTACTGACTTGTTTTGAGGTTTTAAATTCATTGAATGATTCGATGACGTGACAATCCTGAATTCCAAAACAATCGCATGAACGAATCACCGCATTGCTGTTGTGCGGTTGATAGATGTTTTCCAAAGCAACTGTGAAGTGTTTGGTGCGTTGCTCGAGTACACGTTCAAGCTGATTCAATCGCTCTTCAGTGATGAACGCACTGAGATAGTTAAGCAGCTTGCTATTCGTATCCATGTTTTAAAGGTAAACAGAAATAAACTAATCCTTTAGTAGTTAAAAGTATAGGCTTGATAACTGATATTTTCTCGTTCATCAGCAACCAAAATCTCCAATTTGTTTTCACCTTTCACCGTGTATTCATCAATAAAATAGCTCATTAGGTCTCGTTTAGCGTCATAGCTCAAAACAACCCAATGACCATTAACAAATGCATTATACTCGTCAATTCCCGAGAATTCGTCTACCACTTTGAACTGGATGAGTTTATGTGATGTCATGGTTTTACCATCACTGATATTGAGGGGTGTAACTTTCGGAGCGACGGTGTCGATGTCAATGAAATAGGTTCCTAGAGCCCTTGTTTTCCCATGAATAAAACCCTCACGTATTTTACCACCAATAGATTGCTTTTGGTTTTGGTAATCATAATAGGCGATGAGGTATTTATCTAGGTAAGCGGAATCAATTTTGTTATAGCGCAATGAAATATCAAAATACTTCGAAACGGGTATTTGGCTGTTATGAATATCGAAGTATGGCCCGAGCATATCGTGGGGGCGTTCGTGGTATTGAAAACACAAATCGTCAAAAAATACGTTTTCAGTAAAGTCTATCTGGATGTTGTCCGTACGATAATAATTTCGTTCTTCTGCGGAAAACAAACTTGTATATTCCGCTGGTTTCGCTTGAAAGAACCTAGCGCTTGAATCATAAGCCACTTCAAAGGTTGTTTTTGAGGTATTCCCGTGAAAATCACTCACCTCTATTCGAAACTTAAGTTCATCATTCGAGTCAAGTAGAATACCTGCATTATCCAATCTCATTGGGTATGTAGGTAATTGATTTCCTTTCTCTACGTAACATTTATGCACCGTGTTGTTATGGTTTTTCTTTTGCCAGTAATCACAGTGACTATATACATGTTTAGTAAAATCAAAAGATAGAATATCCACTTGATAATGAAATATCAATTCGTCATTATCGAATAATTTGATGGCATACACCCCGTTTTTATTGTTGGAGTTGGTGAATAAATCAATGGTATGAATACCTATTCCTAAATTTTTACTATTTACTCGAACAGTGTTAGAGATGGTATAATTACCCGAACTGATCATAGTGGGTTTAATTTTTTTGGAAGCAGTGAATTGTTTTTCTTCCCCTAAAGAATAAAAAAATACATTATAAATACTCGGTTTAGCGTAATCAGTTAACCAGTCTTTAAATCCATACAGTAGAGGGTTTACGGGGTGCTCTTGGCTATCGCGTAATTCAAAATGAAGGTGAGGACCTCCAGATCCACCAGAGTTTCCCGAAATGGCGATAATATCTCCTTTCTTAACAGGAAATAGATTAGGATCGAGATTAGTTAAATTAACTGCAAAGCTGGTCAAAATATGTTGCTGTTGTTTTGTCCATTCCTGAACCTCACTGCTAAACTTTTGTAAATGTGCGTATACGGAAACCATTCCGTTGCTATGGGTTATGTATAAGGCATTACCATATCCATAAGGACTAACGGAAACTCGAGATATATATCCATCTGCAACGGCATAAATTTTCTTTCCTTCAACACCTTCTGTTTTGATATCTATGCCAGTGTGAAAATGCGTACTTCGGGGTTCTCCAAATGTGCCGGACAGGTAGATTGGGATATCTACGGGTGAGCGAAAGTAATCTTCATCCACTTCGGGTAAAACGACAGTTGCATGCAATGAGCTTGTCAAGAATGACAACAAAAGAGAAAAAAGAAACAATCTTTTCATTGATGCAAAAGTAATACTATAAAGGGAGTCATCGACCTGTCAGGTTCCAGAACGTGACAGGTCGATGACTAATATATTAAGATTTCATCAAATTTGCTAAGCGATTACCTGCTCGATCAAAGAGCAAGATCATCACTGGAACGATGACTAAGGTAAGGAAGGTAGCAAAGGTTAATCCATATATAACCGTCCAACTTAATGGCCCCCAGAAAGCTACGTTATCTCCTCCAATATAAAAGTTAGGTGCCAGGCGAGTAATCAAGCCTGCGAAATCGATGTTGATTCCTACCGCAAGTGGAATTAAACCAAGTACAGTAGTTACGGCAGTTAATAAAACAGGTCGTAATCGCGTTTTGCCAGCTGCTACAATGGCTTTGGTAATGTCTGCGCGACTTAATCGCGCGTCCAGAGGCAAGCCTTTATTTGTTTTCATTCTATCACGAGTTAACTGGGTATAGTCCATCAGTACAATGGCGTTGTTCACCACAACACCCGCCAGTGATATGATTCCAATCATGGTCATAATCACTACGAATTTATCTCCAAAAACTGCGATTCCTAGGAATACACCAATGAAACTAAAAAGTACGGATAATAGGATGATGATTGGAGCTGTAACAGAGTTGAACTGAGTAACAATAATTAAGAAGATAGAGAATACAGCTATCATTAAGGCAGTTTGTAAGAATGCCATGGATTTTGCTTGTTCCTCCTGCTCACCAGTAAACTCTACTCTATACCCATCAGGAATATTGATATCCTCAGCGATTAGGGCTTCTAAAGTGGCAATAATTTCATTGGCGTTGCCACCTTCGGCAAGGTTAGAATAGAGGGTTACTACCCTGTCCGTATTTACACGACGAACGGATCCCAAACTAGAAGAGTATTTTACTTTAGCTACCGCTGAAATAGGTACTTGCTTTGTTTTTCCATCCGACTGATCTCGGAAGGTAATTAACATGTTTTTGAGCGATTCTAGATTATAGCGCTGATCAGATTGTAATCGCAACATAATCGGATAATCATCATCTCCTTCAGTATAGGTGGATACCTCTTTGCCGAACAATGCAGTTCGCAAGGCACCAGCGACCTGTGCAGTAGATAAGCCAAATGTGCGCGTAGCATCTCGATCGATGTCAAAAAGCAATTCTGGCTTTCCTTGGTCCAAGTCCGATTTTAATTTCTCTATACCCGAAACTTCTCCTCGAATCATGGCATTATTAATCAGTGTACGAACTTCATCATGCAATCGGAATAGCTCATCAAATTCTTCTCCGCTGATAGCAATATTGATTGGTGGACCAACTGGCGGACCATTCGGGTCCTTGGCAACCGAAACTACAGCACCGGGAATTTGGCCAACTGTTTCACGTATTTCATTTAAGGCTTTCGTTGTATTAAAACGTTCAACAGTTCCATCTTTGTGCTGCACCTCTGTTCGGTTTTCATATTGAACGAAAGAAATGGTCAGCTTAGCTTTGTTCGGTGTTTTCCCTTTATTTTCTCCTGATTGTCCTGAGTTCGGGTCAGTGGTCCCTTCACCTACATTGGATAGGATAGATTCTACATTTAATCCGGTTCCAATGCCGTAAGGTTTCATGGCCTCAATAACATCTTGCTCAATCTTTTTAATTTTTCTGTTGGTATACTCGATGTCTGTGCCGGTTGGAAACTCTACAAAAACATTTACATAATTGGGTTGTCCTTCAGGGAAGAATACCACCTCTGGTTGACGCGCTACGAAAAACACCAATGAACCAACGAGCATAAAGAACATCGCTACGAATAGAACAATAGGGGTTTTGCCTCTCAATGCCCACTCAACAAAACTTTCGTATTTATCCTCAATCCAAGGAAGTAATTTGTCTTGAAATCGCCGAGCCAAGGGTACTAAGATGTAGTTGTTGATTAGGATAATTAGCACTATTCCTGCCATAAGATTTCCAAAAACAACGAGCGGCGTTTTGCCTGAATTTAAGCCGAAAATGATAAGGCCAAGTCCAAGTAGAAAGAATAAACCCATTAAAATCCAAAACAGTAAGGGATTCATTTTCTTTTTCCCCTTACTCTCTTCATCTAATTTCATAAAGAAGGAGGTCAAGACTGGGTTAATGACCAAGGCTACGAACAATGAACTACATAATACGATAATCAAGGTGATTGGAAGATACTTCATAAATTCACCCATGATATCCTTCCAAAAAATTAGCGGGAAAAAAGCCGCAAGGGTAGTGGCAGTTGAAGCTATGATAGGAACGGCAACTTCACCAACACCTTCTTTTGAAGCCGTGATAATATCCTTCCCTTCTTGCAATTGGCGATAAATATTTTCTACAACCACGATTCCGTTATCAACCAACATCCCTAAGGCGAGAACCAGAGAAAACAACACCATGATGTTAAGGGTTACACCCATAAGGTTGAGAATCAGAAATCCCATCAACATACTCATAGGAATAGCAATTCCCACGAACAAGGCATTTCTCAATCCAAGGAAGAAAAGAAGTACCGAGATAACTAAAATAACGCCCGATATAATGCTGTTCTCTAAATTAGCCACTTGAAGTTTGGTTTGAAGCGAGGTATCATTGGTAATGGTTACTTCAAGATCTTTATCAAAATGAGTTTTTTTAGCTCTTTCGATAATTTCATTAATTTCATCAACCGCAATGATCAAATTCTCTCCACTCCGTTTCATAACATCAAGTGATACAACAGGCTTGCCATCAATGCGCGCGTAACTATCCGTTTCGGCTGCGTCAAACTTAACCGTGGCGATATCCTTTAAAAAAACGGGTTTTTGAAAATCACTCTTTACAATGATCTCTTCAATTTCACTCACAAGGCTAAATTCCCCTACAATACGCACCGATCTCCGATTATCGCCTACAAGAAGGTCGCCTGCAGATATCGTCATATTTTCATAGTTAATGGCCTCCTCGATATTTCGAAAACTAACTTTAGCAGCTTCCATTTTCGCATTGTCGATAGCGATACTTACCTCTTTTTCTAGGCTTCCACGTAACTCAACCTTAGAAACTTGAGGTAAATTTTCTATTTCATCTTCTAAATACTCACCGTATTCTTTAAGTTGCTCTAGCGTATAATTTTCGCCACTTAGGTTGATATTAATAAACGGGATAGAGGCGAAATCTAATTCAAAAATATTCGGCTCCTGGTCTAAGTCAGAAGGCAATTCACTTCGCGCTTTATCAACGGCATCTTTAACATCTAAAAGCGCTTCATTGACGTCTACATCAAAATCAAATTCTACAATAGTTGTAGAATAATCTTGAATGGCTGTCGATCGTATTTCGGTTACATCTGTAATGGTATTGACTTCTTTTTCGATATGACGGGTAATTAGGTTTTCCATGTCTTCCGGAGAGTTGCCAGGATAAACCACACCGACATAAATGGTAGGGATACTTATCTCCGGATAATTTTCTTTAGGCATAGAGGTGTAGGCGCCTATTCCTGTTACGAGAATCAGGAACATCAATATGATTACACTCGTTCTATTGTTTACCGATAGGCTCGATAGAAAGAATTCACGGGTTATGTTGTTTGTTTTTTTCTCTTGACTCATGTTATCGGTGTTTAGCCTTGAATTTTAATTAATTGTCCGTCAAGAACATTTCTAAAGCCTTCGTTGATAATTACATCACTTTCATTCAAGCCTTTGGTGACTACTATCTGTCCACCATAGCTTTCGCCAACCTCGATTTGCTTTTTCACAGCTACAACTTCATTCGTGAGGCTATCTGTTTCTGCCGTAAAAACGAAATACCCTTGAGCTGATTCTTGTAGTAAATTAGATGGAATAACAATGGCGTCAGAAACGGTTAAATTGTTAAACTTCGCTTTAACCAGCATGTTTGGTTTGATTATATTTTCCTTATTATCTATAGACGCTATTACTTGAAAAGCTCGGTTGTAGGCATTAACGGTTTGCCCCACAGCGCTAACTTTAGCTTTTACTTCTTTTTCTATGGCAGGCAGTTCTACAAGAATTTCATCTCCTTTGTTTACTTTGCCTAAGTATACTTCGGGTAGATCAATTTTAACCTCCATCAGGGTATTGTTCACAATTTGGCATGCTGGCATTCCGGGAGCAGCCATTTCGCCTAGCTTCACATTAATCATATCAATGTACCCGCTAATGGGTGCCTTAATGCTTGTTTTACTCAATTGAACATTGGCTGAAGCTTTTTTATCAATCAAGGATTCATATTGATTTTTGGCTTGCAAGTATTCGATTTCAGAACCTATATTTTGGTCCCATAAACGTTGTCTTTTATCAAACACTTCTTTGGTCAAAGAAATAGCAGTTTCTAATTCAGCCATTTGACTGGTAATGACGCTGTTGTCGAGTTGAATTAAGGTTTGTCCCTTACTAACAAATTGTCCTTCATCAACAAAAACCCCTTTGACTAAGCCGCCCATGTCAGTAGTAACCATTACATTATTTTCTGTGAAGGTCTTTCCTTGGGCTTCTATGTAATTGTTGAATACATCCGGGTTTAAGTCGATAACAGTGACCAATTCCAGTTTTTCATGATTACTGGTGGTATCGATTTTTTTAATGGCTTCATCTAATTCGGCCAGCTGATCCTTCAGCGCTTTAATTTCTCCTTCTATTTCACTTTTTTGTGTTTTGAGTTCTTCTAAAGTGGATGAACTGCCACAAGATGATAAAAAGATAATTCCTACAAATAAAATTGCTATGCTACTTCTCATGTTTTTTAAAGATTTATTATAAGGTGCCTAATGCTTTATTTACTTCTAGTTTTGCAACTAATAAATTATATAGTGATTGTGTGTAATTAATCATAGTGCTGGTGTACTCCTGCTGTGCTTGGGATAACTCGAAACTACTTCCTACACCTTCGTTAAACATGACAATTGTTTTGTCGAGTATTTTGTTGGCCAGGGCGAGGTTTTCCTCTTGTGTTTGGTATTCACTAATGGCATTCGCCAAATTGTTTTGTGTACTCGTAACTTGTAAATCAACAATTTGCTTCAAGTTTTCTTTAGTGTTTTCGATTTTTTCTAGTTCGAGTTTGCGTTGTTGAACTTGTGACTTTGCTTTCAATCCATCGAAGATAGGTATACGGACATTAAACCCTACCGATCCGAAGTCGAACCATCGCAGGTTGGTGTTGAAGAAACTAAAATCAGGCCGTTGAGCTAATGTGCCATAGAATGCAAAAGCATATAAACTTGGAAAATAAGCAGAGCGCGCTTGTTTGATATCGTAAGACTTTAGCTCAGCTTGTTTGTTTAGCAACTTACTTTCAATACGGTCCTCTACATTAGCATCAGCACTTACATCGAAAGCGAAGTTCTCCATCATTTCATCGAAGTTTTCACTTAAAACAATGGTGGAGTCATTTGGCATCCCGATAACGTATTTTAAATTGAGTAAGGCATTTTCTGATTGATTTTCTTGCTTCTGAATTTGCGTTTCCAGGTTAGACATATTTAACTCTAAACGATTCAAACTAAGCTCATCAATCAAGCCCTCATTATAAGTGGCCTCCGTTTCTTTCAAAAGCTTTGCTAATACTTCTTCATTTTGTTTCAGTAGTGTATACGCCTGTTGACTTATCAATGCCCCATAATATGCTTTAGTAATATTTTCTGTAGTATTGATTCTGGCTTGTTCTACTTGAAAGTCTGCCGAGGCAATTAATGCCGCTCGTGCACGAAGTCCGTAGATATAACGTGCATCAAACAGGAGCTGCGAAACATCGGCGGTAAGATTAGCTGTTTGAGGTTGAGCAAAAATAAACTCTTGTTCATTAGGTCCAAAAACACCGGCAGGAACAATACTAACCTGTTGCTCAAAGGCATAAGCGTAGTCGAGATTAACATTAATTTTCGGGAATCCTTCAGTCATTACTTCGAATGCAAACTCTTTACGAATAGCTGCGTCGAGCTTTATGTTCTGGAAGTCTATATTGTTTTGAAGGCCAAAATCAATGGCTTCCTCAAGCGACAATGGTGCTTGACTGAATAGACTAATTGGGAAAATTAATGCAAGTAGATAGGTTACGTATTTATTCATTAGGTTCTAATTGAGCATTTTGTAAGTATTTAAATCCTTTATCTGTGGCAATGCCATACAGGTGATAGGTAATAAATTCTTTGTATAAGTCTGAAAAATTGTAGTTCACCGATGGGAAATATTGAGGACTTACTAGGTAATCTATGGCGTTGATATATAGCTTAGCGACAACATCTTCATCGACCGTTGGTCGGTACATGCCTTCCTTTTTGCCTTTGGCAATATTTTCTAAAATACACTGATAGATAAACTCCGATTTAAATTCACTGATAATCTTCCATCCGCCTGGATGATACTTTTGGATGTCATAAATGGACGATGGGTGCATCGATCGAAAATTTTTCAAACTTTCACGTGCTATTCGAATCATTTCATCGATGGCATTCTCTGCTTCAGCAATGCAGTTGGCGATAACTTGTTGCTCTTCGGTAAAATGTAAACGCAAGGTTTTGTTAACTAGGTCCGACTTATTTTCGACATACTGATAGAGCGTTTTTTTAGATATCCCTAGCTCTCGGGATAAATCATCCATGGTGATAGAACGGACACCCAACTTAAAGAATAATTCTTTAGCTTTGTTTAATATTTGTGTCTCCTGTTCCATTTGGGCTGCAAAATTATACGAATAACACATTGGAAACAAATTTTGTTGTAAAAGTTTCCAAAGTTTTTTTACTCAAACATTTTTATGTTAAAATAAAGTTAACTATCTTCAAGGGCTATTATTTTAGTTTGGATTTCAGATACTTTTGATTCAAACAAAAATTATTTTTATGAAAAATTTAGTATTTACTTTATTGATGTTTTTTGGCTTGGGCATTCATGCGCAAGACAACGGGTTGAATTTAGCCGTTGAAGGAGGTGCTCAGATTGAGTTTACTGAAGAAACGCTAGATTACGGCACGATTCTTCAAGGTGCAGATGGAAACCGTGAGTTTGTGTTTAAAAACACGGGGAAAGAGCCTTTGATCATTTCAAGTTGCAAAGGGTCTTGCGGGTGTACAGTACCAAAGTGTCCTACCGAACCAGTATTACCTGGTGAGACGGCTAAAATTAAGGTAAAGTACGATACGAATCGCTTAGGTAAATTTACAAAATCTGTTACAGTGACCTCCAATGCTGAAGAGCCGGTAAAAACAGTTAAAATTACGGGTAACGTGGTTGCCACAATGCCTGACCAAGCCCCTGAGTAGGTTTCAAAAAAGTCGTAAGTTTTGTCGTTTATACTCAGAAAGGCTATACAAGAGCTCCGCCCGGAGCTCTTGTTTTTTTATACCCTTATGGTAAAAATTGAAAAGGAGATTAATACTTTTAATTATCAATACACTGTACTAAGTGCAGGGGAGAAAATTGAATCCAAATTTTGAGGCTTCTAATCTCTGAAAAAATCATCTAGCAAAATAGCTATTAATATAAAAGTGGAAATTGTGTTGGATTGCTTTCGTGCATTAACATGTACACCACTTCGAACACATCCTCGGCATTTGGCTTGCTGAAATAATCACCATCTGTGCCATAAGCGCCTCGGTGGGCTTTAGCCGTAACTGTTCTAGGTGCAGAATCTAAATATTGGTATCCCTGTTGCTCTTCCAATACTTTTTGCATCATGTAAGCGCTCGCTCCACCAGGAACGTCTTCGTCGAAGAATACTATGCGATTCGTTTTCTTCAAAGATTCTACAATGCTATGGTGAATATCAAATGGTAAAAGACTTTGTACATCTATCAATTCGACACTAATGCCTTGCTCCGTTAATTGCTCAATCGCTTTTTCTGCAATTCGCACACATGAACCATAAGTCACTAGCGTGATATCTTTTCCTTCCTGTAAAGTTTCAGGCACACCCAAAGGCAAGCAGAATTCAGCTAAATTATCTGGCATGGTTTCTTTCAAACGATAGCCATTCAAGCACTCGATGATTAGTGCGGGCTCATCACTCTTCAACATGGTGTTGTAAAATCCTGCTGCTTGTGTCATATTACGCGGTACTAAAACGTTCATTCCACGGAGCGAATTGATAATCATACCCATTGGTGAACCGGTATGCCATATTCCTTCTAGACGATGTCCACGACTTCTGATAATTAAAGGACAACGCTGAATGCCGTTAGTTCTGTATGTCAATGATGCTACATCATCCGTTAGTGGCTGCAAGCCATAAATCAAATAGTCGAGATACTGAATTTCTGCAATAGGTCGCAAGCCGCGCATAGCCATACCAATCGCTTGGCCCATAATCGTTAGCTCTCGGATGCCCGTGTCAAAAACCCGATGAATACCGTGTTTTTCTTGTAAACCAGCGAACCCTTGATTTACATCCCCAATCTTACCAACATCCTCACCAAAGGCTATAACTCGCGAATCGCGCGTTATCATCTGATCGAAGGCAGTATTTAATATTTCAAATCCATTTTTTTCCTCACTATCAGATGAGAATTGAGCTTTCACTTCCGGTACTTTTAATGCCGAGTATTTTGTGTCACTATGCAAGTGCGAATTGAATTTTAAACGAGCTTCGGATTCCAATGAAGCTAGCCAATTGCGCAAATCATTCTTGGCTTGATGATTTTCTCTTCCTACAATACGCAACACGCGTTTCGCATGCTCAACCAAGTCTTTGTTAATTGGATTGTAAGCTGTTTTTAAATCTTTAATCACTTGACCTACCTCGACCTTTTTATCCGATGAGGCTTCAACAGCGGCAAACAAACCTTGAAGCTTGGTCATTCGCTCTTTGATGGGCTTATTAAATGCAGCCCATGCCTCCTTCTTACTATCAGCCACGTGTTGCTTTGCTTCAGCCTCGATTTGGTCTAAATCTTCCGGTTTAGCTAGGTTGTTACTTTCTATCCATTCACGCATTTTGCGAACGCAGTCAAAGTCAACTTCCCATTGAAGGCGTTCTTTAGATTTGTAACGTTCATGAGACCCCGAAGTACTGTGGCCTTGGGGTTGAGTTACATCCGTAATATGAAACAAAGCAGGTATTTGTTTCTCACGAACCAATTTTATTCCTTCTTCATAAACGGCGCAGAGTTCGGCGTAATCGTAAGCTTTAGCTTTGAAGATATACATCCCGCTTCCCTTGTCGTCTAAACGAAAACCCTCCAAAACTTCCGAAATGTTCTCTTTAGTCGTTTGATATTTCTTCGGCACAGATATTCCATACCCATCGTCGTAGACAGTAAATGCTAATGGGATTTTCAGCACACATGCTGCATTAATACTTTCCCAAAAATGACCTTCCGAAGTACTTGCATCGCCAATAGTGGCAAAACACACTTCATTTCCTCCATTGGAGAATGGATTGTCACCTTGTAATTCTTCATTCTCTCGGTAAAATTTCGAGGCCAAAGCCAATCCAATTGCTCTGGGCATCTGTCCAGCCGTAGAGGATATGTCCGCAGCGGTATTATACCTGTTCTTTAAATCCAGCCATTCGCCATCTTCGTCAATAAAGGGCGTGGCGAAGTGTCCATTCATTTGACGACCGTTACTGCAAGGATCTGCACCAGCTTCCGTATCGGCGTATAGTTGCGCATAGAATTGTTGCACACTAACCAAGTTTTTGGCAAACATTAAAGTTTGGTCACGATAATATCCCGAGCGAAAATCACCTTTCTTAAAGCTTTTTGCCATGGCAATTTGAGCAAGCTCTTTGCCATCGCCAAATATCCCGAATTTAGCCTTGCCTGTTAGCACTTCCTTACGCCCCATCAAACTTGTTTCCCGGCTAAGCACCGCTAAACGATAATCGTCGAGCACAATTTGAATATAATCTTGTTCCGTATCCTTAATAGAATTTTTCTTCTTTGCTGCCATAAGTTGATTTTGATCGAATCGGTTTGGACTCACAAATATACAAATTGCCTAGGGAATCTTTGCGTTAAATACACGTTAATGGTTTGCTTGGTTTGGCGAGAATTGATTAAATTTATGCCAAAATTAAACGCATGAAAAATTTTATTTTATCTCTTGTTTTGTTTCTAGGTTATACAAGTGTAGGCTATTCTCAAGAAGGAGCTGAGATTTCTTTTGAAGAAGAAAAATATAGTTTTGGTGAGCTTAATGAAGGACCTAAAGTAAGTCATGAGTTTACATTTACTAATACGGGAACTGAACCACTTGTATTAAGCAATGTTAAAGCCTCATGTGGCTGCACAACGCCTTCTTGGCCAAAAGATCCCATTTTACCTGGAGAGGAAGGAACTATTTTGGTCACCTACAATACGGCAAACCGAGTTGGATCATTCAACAAGTCGATCACTATTACGTCAAATGCTGTTGAACCAACCAAAGTAATTTTTATCTCAGGTAAAGTAATTGCGGTACCGGAAGAGGAAACGATGCCAATTAAACAGCCTATCATGATGGCTCCGGGTAATTAACTCGGATGGAATTAAAAATATAAAGAGTCTCGAGAAATCGAGACTTTTTTTTTGCGCAATTCGAAAATAGTACCCAAGTGGTGGCACGACTCCAAGTCGTGCCACCACTTGAAAATAGTTGAAAAATATTCACTTGCACCTTTTATTGAGTATTCGTCTCAGTTCCTTTTGTCATTTCACACGCTGATTGATTGCATGGTTTTCATATATATGCCTAGTGAACAAGCATCTTTTTGTTGAAGTTTATAGATATGAAGACAGGAGCTTTTTTTACATTTGTTAAATATGAAGATTAATACAAATAAAGCGCCCAAACCGGTTGGCGCGTATCCTCATGCCCGTCGTGCGGGGGATTTACTTTTTTTATCGGGAATAGGTCCTCGCTCTACAGCCGGTGATCACTCCGGGGTGCCTGGCTTGGAAACAGATGCTAATGGCAATTTCAAAACCTTTGATTTTGAAGCTCAATGCCATGCTGTTTTTCAAAATGTTCGCGCCGTTTTGGAGGCTAGTGGTGCTGACTGGATGGATTTAGTAGATGTGACTGTTTTCTTAACGGATATGAAACGCGATTTTCATACTTATAATCGAATCTACGCCGAATACTTCAAAGATAATCAGCCTTGTCGAACAACCTGTGAGATAAAAAGTTTACCCACACCCATTGCGATTGAACTGAAATGTATTGCCTACCTTGGCAAGAAGGACTAAAACTCTTAAATACGACCGTTGTTTGCGTGTAATTAAAACAGCGGTGGGTCAATAAAGATACGCACATTGCCGTGCTTGTCTTTGGAAGTTTCCTTGAACTGTTCGTATAATTCCTTGCGATCGTATATCACGAAATAATTAAACGGGTCGTTGATTATACTGGCCTTAATTTTTTCAAATGGATCACCAGGATAGGAATTATAAAGGCCAAGCTTAACATCGTGTTCTTTATAAAATTTTTGAGCGACCCCACGAAAAAGCTTCTCTACATATTCAGGCTCCCCAGCTGTTTTCCATGTAAACAAAAGCTGATCAGTCAACTTTAAATTGGCTAAAACTTTAAAAACCCCTTTAGGATTGTCCAAGACAAAGGAGAAGAAATCACCCCAGTTTACTGCTACGCATGCCGCCTTCATCTTGCCATCCTTGTCAGCTATCATGTAGGCACCTGAAGTTTTGGAGTAAGCTATGATGCGCTTATAAACGTGGTAAAATTCTTCAAAGGTCGGATACTGGTTAAACATATAATCGCCGCGATGGGCCATGCTCATGGTATACAGCTCTCGTAATCGGGTTTCGTCGTTGGTTATGTCAACTAATTGCTTGCGATGCTTTGTTCTTCCGTAAAACAAGGATAGATGCGAATTACTCGTAACAGGCCAAATATCCCAATACTTGTCGTAATGCTCAGCTAACTTTTTCAAGGCACTATTAATCTTTTCATTGGCTTTACCCATCGCGGCATATACGAAGTGTACATCATTTTGATTAACCAAATCCAAGAGTATCGTAAATATAGTTGAGAATACACCGGTGCGGCGGTATACCTTTTGTCCATTCCTAACTGCTTCACTTATACGCAGCATGTTGTAGTAATAGCCTTTGTGTCTTTCTGTACCTTTTACACCATCGGTGAACTCAAACTCGTTGGCGTGAACGTAGCCTGCCAGTTGGTATGGGCTGAGGCCATTAGCATCTTTATTCGAGTGATCTACATCAAGAGCCAATACCACTAGTGCAGTATCATTGATAGCTTCGAGAGAGGCAGGAACATCATGAAAGTAAACTTGAAAATTGAGCTTGCCTTCTCGACCTTTCTCGTCTTGATGTTTTTCGGGTACCGATATTACCTCTCTACATTCGGAAAAGAAATAGTCTAAATCACCTTTCAGTCCAAGTAAGCGAAACAATTTATCTGCGGAATGTAGATATTTAATTGGGAAGGCAAAAAGGGCTAAATCACCGTCAAAACGATCAAGGCACTCAATTGGAATTGTCTTGTATTGCAAAGTTCCTTTTCCATCGATGGTAATGTTATCGTCGGCTTCGTGTAAATCGTTCTCGAAAAAGTAATGGTACGTTCTTTTTTTCATAGCCAGTGTTTTTTACCAAACTTGGATTAAATCAAACCAAGTTGTTTACCTAATTTCTTGAATGTACTAACGATATACTCGAGATGCTCAGGCTCATGAGTCGCCATATAGCTCGTTCTCAGCATTTGCATTCCCGGCGGAGTCGCTGGGGCAATAAAGGCATTCACGAAAACACCTTCGTCGTACAACATTCGCCAGATTTTGAAGGTCTTTTCATCGTCGCCAATAATAACAGGAACGATAGCTGTTTCCCCATCTATTACTTGAAATCCTGAATCTTTCAAGCCTTGTCGAACATAATCTGTGTTGGCGCATACTTTTTCTGGAAGCTCAGGATGTGCCTGCAATACCTCTAAGGCGGCAATCGCACTCGCTACCGAAGCTGGTGTTGGCGAAGCACTAAAAATTAAAGCAGGGGATTTATGCTTAAGGTAGTTAATTACTTTTTCTTCTCCCACTACAAAGCCACCAATGGAGGCTAAAGTTTTGCTAAAGGTGCACAGCATTAAATCTACATCATCTTCTACACCAAAGTGATGAGCTGTTCCTCGACCACCCGGTCCGATCACACCAAAGGCATGCGCATCATCAACTACAACATTGGCATTGTACTTTTTCCCTAAGGCAGTTAACTCATCCAATGAAACAATAGAGCCAAAGGTGCTAAAAACCCCATCGGTAGCAATTAATTTGGCATCCTCTAGCGGTAATCTAGAAAGCCTTTTTTCTAAATCTTCCATATCATTGTGTCGATAACGAATCACATTGATATTTAGACTTGAAGCCAACATGTTTCCTGCTACAATGCTCGCGTGGTTATCTCTGTCGGATAGGATGTGTTCGCCTCTGCCCACCAGTGGAGAAATAACTCCTTGTCCGGCTTGGAATCCTGTGCTAAACAACAGGGCAGATTCCTTTCCTAAAAACTTGGCAATTTTATCTTCCATTTCAACGTGTAGGTCGATGGTGCCTGTTAGAAAACGCGAGCCTGAACAAGATGTCCCATACTTTTCTATGGCTTTAATAGCGGCCTCTTTGACGTGCGGATGTGTGGTAAGCCCAAGATAATTATTGGAACCTGCCATTACTACTTTTTTACCTTCCATGGTCACCACAGGGCCTTCACTATCTTGTATCTCACGGAAATACGGGTAAATGCCTTGTTCTTTTACTTCCTCTGAACGATTATAGGCCTTACACTTATCTAAAATTTGCATTATGCTTAATTTAAATTTGAGGCGAAGTTACTTTTTTCTTATCATTGCCTCAGCAATTACAAACAATAGGTGTCCGATAAGCTCAAAATAGTACTCACTGGAGCTAATGGTTTTTTAGGAAGCCATTTGGTCGATCGACTTTTGAAGGAAGAGGTGGATATCCATTGTATTGTACGAAAGTCGAGTAATCTGAAATGGCTTGAAGGCAAAAATATCACCCTCCATACCTGTGGATTGGAAGATATTCCCGCAATGTCAGAAGTTTTTGAAAATGTGGATTACATTTTTCATTTGGCGGGTACAGTAGCTGGTTTGAAATATGAAGATTATCTATACGGAAACGTTGATTTGACTCGGAATGTATTCGAGGCTGCATTTCCACACGCTGCTAAAATTAAAAACATTGTGGTCACTTCGAGCTTGGCTGTTGGTGGCCCCTCAGATGTTCAGAATAAATTAAATGAAGCTGACGGCTTTAATCCGGTTTCCCTCTATGGAAAGGCAAAAGTTGAACAAGAAAAAATGTGCGGTAATTATAGTGAAAAACTACCGATTACTATTGTTCGTCCCTCAGTAATTAGCGGGGAGAGGGAGGTGGAGTTGTTTGAGTTTATTCAAACAGTTAATCAAGGCTTTGTGCCTTTAGTGGGTTTCGGAGAAAAGTATGTGGGCATTATTCATGTGAGTGACTTAGTTGAGGCCATGTATCAATTGGCTTTGTGTGAAAAAGCGGTAGGTCAGGCATATTATCTTAGCTCTGAAGAAATCATTTCTTGGAAAGATTTAGCAGAGATTTGTGCCAAGAAGTTAGGGAAGAAACCATTAGTTTTACGATTGCCGCATTTCGTAATCTATCTTGCGGGAGCTCTTGCTTCATTGGCTGGGAGGATGGGGGGCAAAGCCACCACCTTCGATTTTGAAAAAGCGAAAGAGGGTGTCCAAAAGGCTTGGATATGTGATGTGTCAAAGGCAAAAGAAGATTTTGGCTTTAGACAAACCGTTTCTATTCGTGAGGGCGTTGAACAAGCGATTGATTGGTATAAGGAAAATAAATGGCTGTAAGTTCACGCTAATCAGGGTGCGTTTAGTCACATAGCATCCTTTGTTCATATCTTAGTTTTGCCTGAAAATTAGACTTATGTTAGGAAAATGGATTAAGAAATTGTTGGGTATGCCGGATGCAGATCTGCTACAATCATACAAGGAAAAGGGTGCTGTGGTTATTGATGTGAGAACGAAGGGCGAGTTCCAATCCGGACATGGAAAAAATGCGAAAAACATTCCACTTGATCAAATTGCTGCCCAAGCCGGTAAGATTAAAACCATGAATAAGCCAATTATTGTTTGCTGCCGTTCAGGTGCACGAAGCGGCCAGGCAGCGGGTATTCTTAAAAGTAAGGGAATCGATGTGGTAAATGGTGGCCCTTGGCAAAACGTCGCTAACTTTTAGTTCGGCAGTTTAGTCGTTGAGAGTGATGATGTTTTTTAGTGCAGTTTCGCGCTATTAATACCTCCTCATTTACACAAAATCTAGTTTCCTCATTGAAAATTCTATTTTTGATGCATGGAAATTCAACAATTACGCGAGGAGCTTGAGATAAAGCTCCAAAAAATTGATCCGATTCAAAAGACGCTCAAGTTTCTAATAGACAATGAGGTAATGTTTATCGATGGCTCAAACGGGAAAAATACCATGAGCAGTGATGATATAGATGCGGATTGCACCATAACTATGAGCCTCGATACCTACCTGAAGCTACAACAAAAGAAATTAAAACCTTTAATGGCCACCTTAACAGGTAAGCTTAAAGTCAAGGGTGATTTGAATGTAGCAAGAAAGTTAAAAGAACTCATGTAGCATGTCAAATACCTTAGATGATGCAGAGTTTTTTATTCAGCGTACTTCAACTCTGAATGGTATTAACTTTCTAGGTAAAGTTCTCCGCAAAATAGGGATGGATCCTTTCGCTTTAGATGCGCAAAATATTCTGAATTCGGGTTTGCGTAAAACGAATAATGCAGTTAGTTTGCCAAATAGCGCTTATGTAGGTGTTGAACAACTAATAGCATCGATTCAAAATGATGCAGATTTGAATCCTTTTGGGTCATTGGCCTTTAAAACCCTACTCAAACGGACGGTTTATCAACGGCTAAAAATTGAACAGCAATTCAATCTCAATCCAGGTCTAAATGAAATAGCCATTAAATCTCCTGTTTTTATTATTGGCATGCCACGAACTGGCACTACCATTTTACACGCCCTTTTGAATGAGGATAGGGCTAATCGCTCTCCGTTATCTTGGGAATGTTTACTACCTTATCCAGTTTCAACACCAGAAAATCATCGGAATAATGAGCAGGTGAAAACAGTAGAAAAGGAATTTGGACAACTGTTCAAACTTGTCCCTGATTTCAAAAAGAAGCATCATATGGAAGCCGATTCGCCACAGGAGTGTATTGGTATCAATTTTTTAGATTTCAATAGCTTTCAACCGGCTGCTCAGGCTTATATTCCGAGTTACATGGATTGGTTCATGAATAAAGCGGATAAATCAAGTACGATGCAGTGGCACAAACGGTTTTTACAATACCTGAGTTCTGGTGGAGTTGAATCTGATCGGTGGTTGTTAAAATCGCCCGTTCATTTGATTCGTTTGAAGGAGATTTTTGAGGTATACCCCGATGCTAAAATCATTATGACTCATCGACACCCGAATAAGGTGGTTGCCTCTGCAGCTAGTTTAATATCTTCGGTTCGTTCGTTGTATAGCGATAATGAAGATCCCATTAGAACAGGTGCAGAACAGGCTGAATTCTGGAGTGCTGCGTTTAATATATTTTTGGAGCAGCGAAAAGAATTGGATAAAGAGGATCAAATCATAGATCTTAAATTTGACGATTTTATTCAAGACCAAATGGGTGTTGTAGAACAAATATATCAGCGTTTTTCTTGGAATTTGAGCGATGCGAGTACAGAAGCTATGCGCAATTTTCTTATTACCAATCCTCCAGGCAAGCATGGCACCCATGAATATACGCTTGAACAGTTTGGATTAAGTGAAGAAAAAATAGAAAAACAGTTTAAATCATATATCGAATTTATTAATCGTTTGTAATATGGCACACTTAAGTAAAGATGCTTTAGATAATTTTTTGGCTGTGGTTAAAGCCGCGGACAAGACTTTTTTAGATCCTGATAAAAACTTGGATGAACAAGGTAAGGTAGATGGCTACAGCCATCTTTTCCATTTGTTAAGGACTACGATTGACTTTTATCTTTTTAATGATCCTTTACATCCGAGTTTTATGTTGCTGTCAACAGATCATCACAAGATTTTGGGCGATAATGTTGATGCGGTGTATTATTTTACGCAGCTTCGTAGCGATCAGGAATATTTGATAAAGGGCAAACGCTTTGATAGCGTGTATTTGGCTTTCGCTACCTATGCAGGTGAACCTGATGGGAGTATCGTTGAACGACAAGCCAATAATATTAACCATAGAGATATCGTGTTCGAAGAAGACGGAACTTTCGAGATTAAACTAACAGCCAATCCAAAAGGCAAAAATGAATTCATGTTGCATGATGATGTTGTTACCATGTTTACTCGTGAATATTTCTTTGACCGATTCAATAGTAGGGAAAGTGAGCTTAGTATTGTCAATTTAACGGTAAACGAGGCACCGAAGCCGCTGAATGATAAGATGCTTGCAGATAGAATTCAAACGATGACTACTTTTTTCGAACAATCTACCTGGATTGCTCCTTTACCGGTGGAATTTCCAACAAATGATTTTTTACCTCCCTTCAATTTCGAAGCCGATCAAGGCAGCTATGGTACAGTAGATAATATCTATTGCTTTGGTAAATTTAAACTTCAGGAAAACGAATGTTTAAAGATTGAATTCTCTTCACCAGAAGCTTGTTATTGGGGCATCCAAACATGGAATTACTTGATGCAATCGATGGATTTCAAACACTACAATGTAGGCGTTAATAAGGGCAGTGCCTTAGCGAATGAAGATGGAACCTATACCATTTATGTAAGCCATAAAAAAATGGATGTAGCTAATTGGATAAGTACCGCTGGATATGAAGAAGCGATAGTTTTTTGCAGATGGCTTTTGGCAGAAGAAATGCCTGAGCAGCCGCGATGCCAAGTTTTAAGTATTTAAAGTAAGCTATTTCAGTCCAAGTGACTAAAATCTCCTTCTTGCTTAGATGTATTAAGTTTCTATTAATTTGATGAATAAGCTTAAAGATATTCTTTGTTTTCTATTGTATCACCCTAACTTTAGGAATTCGAATCCTAAAGTATTATGAAACACCTTTTTTTATTTATTTGTCTTAGCATTCCATGGATTGCCTTTAATCAAGAAGTCCTCACGGTGGAAGTAGTCGATGAAGTTAATCCCCTCGTACAAAACCTGAATAGTTCGGCGTATTTTCTTGCCGACAAGGAAAAAAATCATCTTGCGGTAGATCTTGTCGATGTGTATACCCCAGATAGCACATTTACCCGGAAGTTTGAAAGGCATCGAGTGATCGGTGGGGGCTTCATTCGTCTATTGGGCTATCGCTGGAAATCGATAGACCAAACCAGAAAGAAGTTTGTGGGTTGGGTCAATAAGCATTACTTGCATAGTGAAGAAGATAAAGCGCAGTTTACAGAGTACGACATCAACTATGATTTGATACCAGCGCTGGATAAATACATGGATTTGGCTTATAATGCTTACCAAGAGCAGTTAAGTATGAAAAAGGCGAAAAAGAAAAAGCAAGCAACTGCAGAGCCTTTTATATATCCCTCGGACAGTTCGGATTTAACAAAATATCGCTTGCATTGCGAGATTACACCCGTGGTAGATTTTCGTTCTCAGTTAAATTCCATGTTCTATCCGGTGCATCGAAACAATGATTTAAGTAAACATCCTAACTTCTTAAATCCTCACCCAGTCATAGGCATGTATGGCGTGTATGTCTTGGATTGTAATCATACCTGTCATCCTGAAATTCATCCCTATGAATGGATTTGGTGGTTGAATTTAACCGAGGAAAAAACCTCTTGGAATATCGGGTTAATGCGCGATATCAGTAACCGCTTTAAACATTGGTCTGCTGCGCCTCGAACGGGTGAAATAAGCCTGCCATTCTCGTTTCCAATTGATTCGGAAAACTGGGAACTCTATATTGATCATCAGATGTTTGGCAATTTTAATCCAGAGGGATTTAAAACCTTAAATCTTGATGGGGATTACTACGATTTTTCTATTACTGAACGACGCTTTACCTTGAATAATGAGCAGTTGAGTGACCAATCGATTGCAGTTACAAGCAATGTTGCCATTCCATATAAGAGTATCCAATACAGCCTACAAAACTTGGTGTTTGATCCTTCAGCCGGCATCGTATCAGGGGTGTTGAAATTAGCCATGTCTATAAATGAAGTATACACCGCCGAGATTTTTACGAATTACGAGCTTCCTTAGACATACCAATTTTGCCAAACTTGGCAGGTTTTTTTGCTAAACGCAGATACCTTATGTTTTGCTTGCGTATTTTTACGCTATGGATATACTATTTATTATACTTTCTTTCCTTATTGGATCTGCAATTGGCGGATTTATCTTGTTTTTTAAATCAAAAGCAGAAAAAGCAGCTCTAGAAAGTAGGTTGGAAATAACCAAGGAGGAAAACAATCGAAATCAAGCGATAGTAGCGGAACTACAACAGAAGAATCAGGATTTAGGAAATGATCTTGCAGGCGCAGATAGAGATATTGCCCATTTGCAGGAGAAATTGCAAACGGAGAGAGAAAATCTATTCGAGATGCAAAAAACCATGCAATTGCAATTCGAACAATTGGCTCAGAAGGTTTTACATGAGAATAGTCAGCGTTTTTCTGAACAGAACAAAGAGTCTATTAAGGTAATCTTGGATCCTTTGAAGGAAAAAATCAGTGATTTTGAAAAGAAAGTAGAAACTACCAACAAGGATAGCATAAGCATGCATGCTTCACTTCGTGAGCAGATATTTGGACTCAAGGAACTCAACGAACAGATGAGTAAGGAAGCCTTAAACTTGACGAAAGCCCTGAAGGGAGATAGCAAAAAGCAAGGGAATTGGGGCGAATTGGTTCTTGAAAGAGTGCTTGAGAAATCAGGATTGGAGAAAGGCCGCGAGTTTGATGTACAGCAAAGTTTCCAAAGAGAAGATGGCTCTCGCGTATTACCGGATGTCATTATTCATTTGCCCGATAACAAAAAAATGATTGTCGATAGCAAGGTGAGTTTAACGGCTTACGAGCAGTATGTTAATGCTGAGGATGAAGAAACCCAACAGCGATATCTCAAGGCACATATTGATTCTATCAAGAAGCATGTTGATGGTTTAAGTGGTCAGAATTATCATGATTTATATCAAATAGAAAGTCCAGATTTTGTTTTGATGTTCGTTCCCATTGAATCAGCCTTTGCCATTGCCTTAAGCCAGGATGAAAGTCTATATACCAAGGCCTTTGATAAAAATATTGTGATAGTAACTCCTACAACATTGCTTGCCACACTGAGTACGATTGAGTCGATGTGGAAAAATGATAAGCAACAAAAAAATGCCGTTAAAATCGCGCAAGAGGCGGGTAGTTTGTACGACAAGTTTGAAGGTTTGATGCAAGACCTGGTGAAGGTGGGCAAGCGAATTCAGGATACAGAAAGCGAATATAAAAGTGCCATGAACAAGTTGTTTGAAGGTAATGGCAAT